>Ga0315913_1006428_pt1 | contig 14201 bp, 6 predicted proteins | sample MpolsnodulesMG_FD_207736 | JGI IMG/M metagenome (GOLD analysis project Ga0315913, IMG submission 207736) | Medicago polymorpha root nodule microbial communities from Los Angeles, California, United States - small nodules | ecosystem: Host-associated > Plants > Roots > Nodule | place: USA... | reverse complement strand
GTTCGGCTCTGCCGCGTTCTGTTCTTCTTTTTTCTTATTATATGCTTTAATTTATTTATGTTTTAGTTTTCTAAATACTTGTTTTTATGGAAGGCTAAGCCTCCTCTTTATTTCTGCATAAGTTTTCTGTTTTGTACTTTAACTAGTTTTAACAAATGAACAGCAGTCTGTCTGCTTTCCTACTTCTCATTTAGTCTCTTTATATATTATTTTTATCTGCTTCCGAATATATATATATATATATATATATTAATTTCACGTCATTTCAAATCAATCATTTGAATCAAACTTGACCCAGCTAGCACCATGAGTGGAAAGACTTTGTTCGTGATGGCTGAGTATAGGCGTTGTCGTTCAAGCATCACTCATGATCCATTGCTTCAATTCTCCTTGACGCTTCAAGAGACAAACACATAAACTCACAATGATTCTTGTTGTTCTAAGCAATATCGACAAAGGGGATCTTCCGCTCTTGAGATTGATTTTAAAAGAATTTTTAAAAGTCTATCTCTTGATTCCCCAATATAGTTCATTTCGAACTGGATCTATTCTTCGGCTTTCTTTAGTATTAGTCGACTGGGGTGAACGCCTTTCCATTCCCACAGGGGATGATGACTACCAATCTTCTTGATGTGGATGTCATCCTTAATCTTCCAATTACTGGATTTGGAGCTCCTTCAGCTCATACCTTTGAATTTGACGATTTAGGCATTGTGTTCATAAAAAAAAGATTATGTTTATTCTTCCTTCATTGTAACAAACTCGACTACTCTCAAAGAAGTTTATGATGTCGAACACAACATTTTTTTTTGCTATATTGGATCTGCAAATTCCTCGTATGCACAAGTTTGGTTGGAGTGGTTCAAGAACTCCAATTGTATGTTGCATTGTTGCGTAACACTAAGAGTAGCAACATCTCAAAGGGTTCTTTATTTCTCTCCTTGCTCTGACGATTATTCTTTTCCATGCTACAAGGGATGAGTCAAGGAAAGAAATCTTTTCAAATCGTAGTGGCACTATACGATTTTTACAACTCCAAGTTCAACTACGAAGGGTTAGGAGCGAAGCTTCAGTTATTTTTCTGCACAGGTGCGCTTAGATTGGCCACCATAGGAACAACATGAATCCTGGATGATGATGAAGCCATTTTGTTTTTTGAAGAAATTTGGAAAGGATTGAAATATTGTTTAAACTTTTTCTCGGAGGTGAAGTTTTTCCAAATACGTAGAAAATGGTGTTTTTCTTTTCTATGAGAGTTCTTGAGAGGGATGAGAGAGAAAGAACTGCGAAAAGTGAAGAAGGGCGAAGAAGAAAGTATTTATACTTTGTGAAGAAAGAGAAAGGTAGAAAACTTTTGAGTTCTCAACCAATAAAAAGTTGTTGCATGGTCGAAACCTAGGGAAAGTAGTTGAAAGTTGAGGTCATTGATTGACAGTTGAGGTTCTTAGGTTGATAAAGTGGCCCACTAACTTGATATAAGGTGGCCCATTAACTCCCTAAAATGACGCAATGATGGCTTTTGAGACCAAAGAGACAGTTTTGAAGTGATGTCATGATAATAATGACGTAATTTTTCTTGGAAACATAAAACGTTTTCAAAAATGTCAATCTTCTCTTTCATTTAAAATTCATTCGAAAGTGACATTTTTTAGGGGTAATTTGTCAGCATGTGTTTTAATGCTTGTTTTCGACATGCAATTTATTTAATCGAAGAGAAGATTATTTCAGTTTAAACTAGAAGGAACTGCGTATGATGGATGTTAACATGTTCAGAGTACTTGAGTTTGACTAAATGGAGTTAAAATTTCCTTTGAAAAGGCAAGATCAAGGGTCCAGGACACGTGGAAGCAAGTCAAGTATGTCGAATATGTGAGGTTTATGACCGTTGGTTTTTTCAGTTATTTTACTCATGTATATATAGAAGTTTTTCATAGAAAATAGGGGTCACAAATCAATATCAGAATTCTTACACTCGAATTATCCAAGTCACAAAGAGAAAAGAGTAACAAGAATCTATGTACATTGATTTGATGAACCATTTTTATTAATGCAATACAAATTTATTTCTTTTAAATCTTTTTACTTTCATCTTTGAAGTTTAAGTTTCCTTTCAAAAGTTCTACAAACCTGTTTAATTATATAGAATTAAACATTGATCTTCATCTTCTTCATGTTTCACCTTAAGAACATGATGAACATTTTTTGGAAAAAAATTGCACAACGTGTCCTAGAATTTCTATTTTGATCCTACAAGTAATAAATTTAAAATTGGAGTCTTATTTACCAAAAACACCGGTAAATAGTTGTTTGGAGACATGATACATGATGCCATGTATATCCATTTCAATATGATGTCTAATGAAAGATGTTGTCGTTACTACTATAATCTCATGTCTTTTTATCGATTGTACTTCAAAAATGCTAGAAGGACTCATGGAAGTTGACATTCCCAATGTTTGAGAGGGTTTGTTTGGTCGTGAATGTCTTGACTTTATGGTTGCTAAAGATGACAGTTGTTCCATATTGGTGAGTGAAGGTGAGAGAAAAACACAAGAAGGGGGTTGAATTGTGTTGGCTTTTTCTGATTCTTTTTCTAAGTGTTAACATTGGTCAGAATCTGATGGGTTCAGAGTCCAACTCAAAGTCTGAGTGCATTAGATAAAACATAACACAGAGATAAGAGAGAGAGAGAGAGAGAGAGAGAGAGAGAGAGAGAGAGAGAGAGATAGATAGATAGATAGAGAGCATACAAAACCAATTTATATTGGTTCCTTCCACAACACGGGAGTAATCCAGTCCCCTTGCACTTCTAAGAGATTTCACTATAATCTTACTAGATTACAATTGCTCAAGGACTCTTCCAAGAGACTTCCAAATACTTAAGCACACTTGCAAGAGACTTCCAAATGTTCAAGGTCACACCAAGAGACTTCTAATGCTCAATCACTACTGAAAGAGACTTCCACTGCTCAAGCACATCTACAAGAGACTTCTTAACTGCTCAATGACACTTCCAAGAGACTTCTAATGATCAAGAACACATGCAAGAGACTTCCAATGATCAATCACAATTGAAAGAGAGTTCTAGTGCTCAAGCTTCACAAGCAAGAGACTTCTATTTGTTTACAAGTAAACAAATTTGTTCTTACACTTAATATATAATCAGAGGTGTAAACTGAACAATGTTGAACAAACTCTTAAGACTTTAGCATTTCTAAGATACAAACTTTGATAAGAAATTTCTAAGTATTTTTGCGCTATTTGATTTTGACAGAGTAATTGCACAGTAAAATAGCAGAGTCTTGTTGATCTTTTTCAGATCTTCAGCGCCTTTTATAGGCAGGGATTCGAGATACATTGGAGAAGAGTGTCAGCGCATTAAGAGTCGTTGAAAAGCTTCAAATAAAGGATGTTGGGTCATTGCCTAATATGGATAATCCGTTGAATACTCATTTGAAATTCATTTGTTGAAATTAGAATTAACCGTTCATTCTCTTTGTGCTTGAAGTTATTTGTCTGTTCCTACACGTGGTCAGAAGAAGACAAAATTGTATTAAGATCCTTGATAGAGACAACTATAGAAGGCGACAAATCTGGCATGGAGTCTGTGTCCCCTCAAGATCTTCTGATTCTAGGGGTCTTCCAAACCTGATAGTGACCTTCCAAGTCTTATGGGGTCTTCTGAGTCTGATGATCTTTACAAAGTGTGATGAGGTTAATTTTCAGCTTCTAAGTGGCGTCCTTTTCTTCTGATCCAAGATGTTAACTTGTGGTTGACCTTTCTTCAGATCTTCTACCATAGTCTTTTAAGCTTATCTTGTGTTTCTAATGTTGTAATACATTTTCAATTCATCAATAGAAGATGGGCACACCTTGAGAGAGATAGAAACAAAGAGAGTGATATGATATATATGATGTATTGATTATGCGGTAAGAAGAGAGATAAGGAAAAAATAAAGTGGTTTAGGAGTGTTCAACTATAAGAGTTGATAAAAAATTATATAGACCATGCATGAAAAGTAAACGTCGAATTTAATTAGCATGCATTTATCAAATTTTTCAAAACGATACAATATGCCATCAGCATGAGTATTAGGCATGGCACAATTTATTTTGGTCACAAAGCCTTTTTATTTCAAATCTCTTATCGAGATTTTCTCAAGTCTCAACAATTGCCTGAAAAGAGGCTGAATATTCTGTATATGACGTAATTAATGATCCCAAAGTTTAAGTCAAAGACTCACATACACATGCAGACATCGAATATTGTTGGTCCAAACATGCATTCATATGCAGCCAGAACAACATGTGGTCTCAGCACATGTTTTGTAAAGCTTAATCTCCAAAGAATGGGTACTCCTAAATTCAAGTTATAACCCGTACCGGCATCCCATACTTATTTGTTGATTACTCATGGGTGTATACAGATTTCGTGCCAATATTAATTTTCAAAACAAAAATTTCGGGCTCTCCATTTTTGTAAACGAGGTTAAATTTTAAAAGAATAATGATATATGAGCACAAAAGTTGACGTAAGTAGGACATATTATTTTAATTAGGTCAGATTCTTTTAATATTTATCCCAACCTCTAGCTGCATGCACAAATAAATATGGGTTGTTTGCAGGGCCATATGATGATGTACGGTGCCGACTGTCGATGGTAGATCTCAAGCAGGGGCGTAGCCCTTCAAGACCATGCGGTAGCCAAGGCTACCTTAAAAAAAAAAAATACTAGAATGAATTGATATGTTTTTATATTTAGCTAACCCAAATAAAAAATATTTAACTATTCCAAATAAATTTACTTGTTAAATTAGCATAAATAAGGAAATGAAAAAATCACTACGTAATAAATTTATTTGTATTAATTTAACACTTTTGGTATCAACAACAAATTTAGAGAAAACTTTTTTAAGAATAAAAATTGTTAAAACCAAGGACGGACCTTAAGGACGGATCTTGGGGAGTGCAAGAAGCTCTACCGGACCGGACCTCTAAAAACTATGGGCCTCAAAAAAAATTATAATGCCCACCCCCACTTAAATTAAAAAAGGGTTAATATGTCTTTACCTCCTGTAATATAGGTCATTCCCTGTTTTTCCCCTGTAAATTTTTTTTTATTTACCCCCTGTAAAAAAAAATTGTTTTGATTTACCCCCCTAATAGGCCAAACAAAAACCAATTTTATATTTTTTTCAAGAAATTTTCGTTTTTGTTTGGCCTATTAGGGGTAAATCAAAACAATTTTTTTACAATGGGTAAATAAAAAAAAATTACAGGGGGAAATCCGGAAACGACCTATATTACAGGGGGTAAAGACCTATTAACCCATTAAAAAATTACATGTTACTTTTTTTTTTCTTCAGTACACGTATGAGTTTTTTCTACTCTAATTCTACTTATTGGACATAAATTTGATGCCATCAAACCACCATCAATTTGTATAATCACTTAATTAGTCAATTTGAAAAGTTATTTCTTTAAAGAAATCACAACAATTATTTCTTTTTCGCATAAACCATTTGTTTTCCCCTTTCCTACGACGTAGGGGTGACATTCCAAACGACACCGTTAGGTAAATTTCATCTCTCTTTCACTTAATTTTATTTTGTTTTGTTTCATGTTTAAAAGTTCTTCTGATTCTGATTTTTTAATGAAGCTTAGCTACACACAAAAAATTGCGTTTTTATTTTACTAGGACCTATTTTAAAAATAGAATCGAGCCTCCTATTTCATAGGAACGGCCCTGGTTAAAACAATAGTCATAAACAAATTAAATGTGAGAGAAATTTCCAAAATATATTTGAAAAGTTGCAATGGTTAAATAGATACCTTCTATAGAAAAGGTGTAATGTTTGACAATTGAAACAATGTAACCATTCATGAACAAACTCTTCTAAAGGGTTGTTTCTCTTCACCAAATGACATAAGTTTCTCTATAAATAGAGACACTTTAGAGGCAGAAAAGAAGTCATGAAGAAATTAGAAATATAGACAGAAAATCACATTGTTGTGAGTCCAAATTTCCCCGAAAATTATACTAAATCATTCTTTCTTTTCTCTAGTGCACGAGAAAATTTTACAGAACTTTATTCTGTAAACTACCATTGTCGATATGCTTGATGTGAATGTGCAAGTCACTTTAAGGATTCCATCGTATCCTAAAGGGGAATCGCCGGTATAACCCTTTTGCATCTGGTTAGCATAACTGTGGGGGTGAATCGAACCTAAGGTTAGTGTGTCCCACACACGCTTTGGAATTTATGTGCACACTTCATCATCTTGTTGGTCAAGTTATTGCAGCAAACCCCCAACACAGGTTCTAACAATCTTTAGGTTTGATTTATGATTTTTTTTGTATTTATTCAATGGCTGCAATTTTGGTGGAGAAATGAAGGCTCATGATTATTTATTTATGTCAGTGGTGAAAGATATAAAGGAAAAATCGAAGTTCAAATTAAAATGCATGTTAATTAAATACTTTAACAACAAAGATGTAGACATAAAAGTTTGTGTATTATTACAATATACTTAATTGACAAAAGTGTCATGGTTTGATGATAGGTTGTAAATACTATCAAGAGTATATAAATTGATCCATAGGCATAGCTATGAGAGCTCAAAATCTATATAAATGATTGAATATTCAATGTTTATAAAAGTTAAAAGAAAATCTTGCAATTATTTGACGAAATGATTGACAGGATATGATGTCTTCGGATATGATGTTGATGACATTGAAGACATCATTAGGGATGTGGTACAAGCCCAAATCTAATTGATCACCAATGGTGGAAACTCAACCCCACACTTGAGTAGCATCAAGTATTGGGTTCAATGGTGAAAGTACACTATTAGAGTGATTGAAGTAGTTGACGATAGATACATCCCAAGGGGTAAAAGTACTTAGACCATAAGAAGAAAATGGGTAGGATGAGGTTTTTCCTCTTAATGGACATATAGCATATATTTGCTAAAATGCATGACATTTCTAATATAGTCTACCTATATGAGAATGAAGTGGGGCCGCTTCATTGAGTTCAAAGGGTTGACTCTTAAATTCTCATGAAAAGGATACACGGACACAGGGCCTTAACAAATGTGTCATTTCTATTTGGGGATGAGTGAAAACTTAACTCACTAAGTAAAGGTTCAAATCGTGAGATACCTTTATCTGAAATCATGATATTTCCAGAATAATGAATTTAGATATATTTTGAAAATGGTGGGGGATTGTGAGAGAAATTTATAGAATATATTTGAAAAGTTGCAATGGTTAAATAGATACCTTCTAGAGAAAAGGTCTAATGCTTGAGAATTGAAGCAAATGTAACCATTCATGAACAAACTCTTCTAAAAGGTTGTTTCTCTTCACCAAATGAGATAAGTTTCTCTATAAATAGAGACACTTTAGAGGCAGAAAAGAAGTCATAAAGAAATAGAGAAACATAGACAAAAAAATCACATTGTTGTGAGTCTAAATTTGCCGAAAATTATACTAAATCATTCTTTATTTTCTCTAGTGCACGAGAGAATTTGACAGAACTTTATTATGTAAACTACCATTGTCGATACGCTTGGTGTGAATGGGCAAGTCACGTCAAGGATTCCATCGTATTCTGAAGGGGATTCGTCGGTATAACCCTTTTGCATCTGGTTGGTATAACTGGTCGGGGCCAATCGAACCTAAAGGTTAATGTGTCTCACATATGCCTTGGAATTTATGTGCACACTTCATCATCATCTTGGTCAAGTTATTGCAGCAAACCCCCAACATAGGTTCTAACATTAAACAGATAATGAGTTTCATGCAATTAACTTATTTGTTTACAATGAAATAGACATTATTAGTTTATTTAGTATACAATCAATTACGAATAAAATTGACTTTTTGAAATGCTTAGTGTCCAACTTTTCTAAATAGCTATTATCAATTTTTATTTTCTCTGTTATTGTTTTATTTACATTTCATGTAAATAAAAATTATTGTGATTTTTGTATAACATATTGGTTAAGTTTAGGTGACCAAAATAGGTTTTAACATTGTATATACTTTGAATGAAGTACACATATATAGATAATCTCTAACCCTCTGACAAGATAATTGTGAATTGGTTTTGACTCAACGCAAAAGCTATAAAATCCAGGTGCAATGCAAACTTCTGAATATGGTCAATATCAACTTATATGCCTTAAATCCAAACATCATAAAACAATAGAAAATCACGTTCAAAGCTGTTGAATGTACAAATAGAGAATAACAACGTGGGTCCAAACACTCTAAGTGTAATTAGTATTACAATGAGTTTGTCAGAATCACAGTGGGTTATAATAATTTTGTAATGACTTAATGTGATTGTCACAAACTCATTGTAATATCAAACATCTACTAATGAAGATTGCCAATTGATATATCTTAAAAAAGCGTTTACGAGAGACTTATATATATGTAAGAATAATAGAGGGAGTTCATATCATCTCATTTATTTTTGATGAAAAAAAAAATTAGGATGAGAGGGGTGTTGTCTCAAACCAATGTAGGGATCTTCAAACTCAAAGAACACTTAAAAAGAAATTTACATTTACTTTTTGAGTTTCGAAACGTCCTGCAAGGTTCAATCGTCTTATGAGGTCCACCAATGACATGTGACTCTGGGGCCAAGGCCCCTTAGTGTTGGTCTGAAAGCAAGCGACGAGCGCACACATTGCTTCTAGCCAAGGGTACAAGTTAGGCTGAAACCTCTGGATCTAATGTCTTTTTTTTACTACTAGACCAAACTCAACGTTCGACGATGACTTACATATTTATTGATTTTACACATTAAAAAAATGACAATTTCATCAATATAAAGCTATATTAGTTTGGGAGTGATTTAGATACTAATAATTAAATGATACATTTAGGAAAAAGTACTTGAAAATTAAGGTTATGTTTGAATGGATGGTTTAGGAGAGGAGGAAGGGCATAATTTACTTTTTAATTTTAAATTACGAACACTATAAAATATTTTTCTAAAATCAATTAAGTGTGGTTGAACTATTATATGATTATTAATCAAGATGTTCTTCTACTTTTTTAAAATATGATTGTTCTTTAATTTTTAAAATATAAAATATATATTAAAATATAGACTTATCCATTCAAACTCCTCCCTTCCAAAACCCTTCAAAAACCTCCTCCCAAACACTCCCTAAGTAATTAACATTAACAATATAATATTAAAAATTGAAGTTACAATCTATTCGCAACAACTTTTTTATAAGGGTCTTGTTAACTAGTGCCCCGGGGCACTAGTTAAGGAAAACAAAAAAGGAAATATTTACATTAAAAATATCATTTTTTACATTTTTTAAACTTTGATTACACAAATTCCAAGGTACTTATACTATATTTGGTTTCCTTAACCAGTGTCCTAGTTAACATTTCCTTTTTATAAATGTACTCCTCCTTGCAGAAAGAATGCAGTGTTTTAATGTCAAAAAAAAGGACCACATCATGTAATTCTTAACTTTGGAACTGCCTCCATCTTCAGATTGATAAAAGGACAAAGTCTTAAGCCATATATCCAGTAACAAAATTAAGAAAATTAGTGCTTTTATATTACTATAAGCTTAGGATTCTATTGTTTTTTGGTGGAGTCATACTAAATGATTGCATAGGCCAGAAAATAGTATAGAAAGCTTTTCATAGGTATATTTTATTATTCCTGCCAATAAAATTGTACTAAAGAACAATTTTTAAAAGCTTTAGAAGAATCCATTTCCCTTTAGAAGGATAAGGGAATAGTATGGTGAGTGAGAAGAGTCATTAAGAGGCAAAGAATATCACTTGTCTGTAAGAACAAACAACTACACAAATCAATAAGGTACTAAAACTATAATTAATAATAAACACTAAGAAATGTAAGACAAGTAAGAATAAGGATCTAGCATATTTCATCTTGCCTTGAATTTGAAGCATGAAATATATCATCTTTACAACCCTGCATAGCCCTTTTGAACTAGCAGCCTTAACAAGTAAAGAACTAAACCTTTTTTCCATCACTTCAAGTATATACTTATATATATACAAGTCACAAGAGCCCTAATTTACACACAACATTTGTATCCTAGTCCTGTGTTTAAGGTTTTTTCTTCACAACTTTTTGTCCTTCTGAAATTCCCTTCCCTTAGCTTTTTTTGTTAGATCAAAAACCAGAAAACTTAGAAATGGCAAATGAGCAAATGAAGCCAATTGCTACTCTTCTTTTGGCGCTGAATTTTTGCATGTATGTGATTGTTATAAGCATTGGTGGATGGGCCATGAATAGAGCAATTGATCATGGTTTTGAAATAGGTGAGACTTTCTTCGATCTTTTCGTTTTATTTCATGGTAGCAAGAACTAAAAGTGAGTTCGAACACATAAAATTGATTTTCATATTTGAGTGATGTCAACTAGAATTGATTTTGTCTTTAGACTTGATTCTTAGTTGAAGCTAAAATTTGCAACTTTTGAATCCAAACATGATTTTTTCACTCATTTTTAGCTAGAATCAATTATTTTATAATCAATTTTTATCGCAGCAGAACCATACACACTTAGAACGAAGCAACATCTTGTAAATTTACTCATTTAGCTTGGTTATGTTTGCAGGTCCAGGATTTGATCTTCCTGCTCATTTTTCACCCATATATTTCCCTATGGGAAATGCTGCAACTGGATTCTTTGTGACATTTGCTTTGATTGCTGGAGTTGTTGGAATTGGATCATTGATTTCAGGACTCAACCATATCCGTTCATGGACTTCAGAGAGCTTGCCATCTGCAGCTTCAGTTGCTTCTATTGCATGGGCTCTTACTGTTCTTGCCATGGGGTAATCTCTTCTTCTTTTCATCTTTATATTAATGATGATATCATCAAGGTTACAAATTGAGGTTGCGGTCACAATCGTATTCCAACCCTTATATTGCATATAATCACGATCAAATGCGTCTCTGATGTTGCCTCAATGGTGTTCACAACCGTGACACAGATTACGATCGCAAACCTTTCTTCCAAACCTTGGATACCATAGTATACAATCTTTTTTTTTGTTCTAACTAAATCGTATTTCGTAATATCACTTCTGTAACAAGTTAAGTGGAATATGATTTGTGCAGCTTTGGATGCAAAGAGATTCAGCTTAACATCAGAAATTCTCGTCTGGTAAGACAGGAAAAAATATTCTATTGTCATTTTTCTGATGTTCATATGAAAGTTCCCTTAACAAAGAGTTTTGAATTGTTCAATTTTGCAGAAAACTATGGAGGCTTTTCTGATTATCCTTACAGCTACACAGCTTTTCTACATAGCTGCTATTCATGGTGCTGCTGCGATAAGGAGATGAATATAATCAATGATTGAATGTGTTGGTGTGATTTTTCTTTTTCTTTACTTCTTTGTTCTACTCCTTTTCTTATCTCCTTGAATTATTTTATTTATTTTTTGGTGTGGTATATTACATGATTGGATTTGTATTGGTTAAGAATAATGTGTGTACAAAAGATATTCAACATTAATATCATCTGTATTATTTTCACTTCTGTTTTTTTTTTTTTTTGAAGAAACTTCTGTTGTTTTCTATCAATGTTCATAAATCTGCATTGATGTGTCTTTAAAAAACATGAAAAATAGAATAAAAGTAATCTTTTTTCACAAGATCGTATGAAAAATTAATTTGAGTCAAGAGTTAAGAGTTTTTTTAAGGGTTCTGTGACCTTTAATCTGGTAAAAATGCAGTGACATTTTCCGTAGAATGTAAAACAAAAGAAAAGAAGAGTATTTTTGCGTGAAAATGAATCTTAAATTTGGTAATTCCCTTGATACGAAACTTTCTTCAGCATAACATTAATTCAGATGTACATATCCAAAAAAGAAAAAACTATTTTTTCTGTATCATTCAAAAGTATACCTTCAAACAGTTTATGAAAGGTATCCTATAAAAAAAAAAAAAAAAAATTGAAGTAACTGGCTCCGTATATGGTAGATAATTAGAATATGGTTTAGGTGCATATGCACTTGCTATTTTCTAGCTCACTTCATTTCAATTTTTTTAATGCAAAATAATTGAAGGGCCAAATTTGACTATAAGTTACATCAAATATGGTGATGAAAAGGCATGACTGTATATGACCTTGACTGCACCTAATCTTGGTCTTAAATCATTGGTTGTAACTTGTGAGTTATGATCATGACTAGATACAATAATATCATTACTCATATCTATATGGTGAGTTATGATTAAATATTTGAACAATAATGTACACAGTATATATTTTGAAATTCGATAATCTAATCCACATCACCTAATAGAAAAAGACTTCGGTGGTGGTGGTAGTTGTAGAAGAATAAGGTCAGATCATTGGCCCACTACTCTACATCGACGAAAAAGGGGGAAGATAAGAAAGAAAAGAACAACAATTGCAAGAAGTGTAGTTTTGAGAAGTTCTAAAAACAAAGATATTGAGCTGACACTGTTTCTAACACAATTACTACAGCAATCCTCACTGTATATAAACCTCATATAGTTGGGCCTGTTGCCCATTATTTGTTTGGAAAATAAAAAACAACACATATTCATCAAAATATCACAAAAATGTCTGAACCAAATCCTAAGTCTTCACAGGTTTGACACATCAATTGAGATCCTCGTGCATGTATTTCTGCAAGAGAAACAAATTACCAAGGTGTCAACAAAAACTCAGTTTGCAGTTTCAAAATGTATGTTGAATTGTTGATAGTTTGATACTACCCCCTGGACTTGCAAAAAAAATACATGTATCTGGTCAAAATTTGGACAAAATATATGTACTTTTCGCTTATATTCAAATCCAGTGTAGTTAGTATACTCTATACTATACAATACAATTCTGCTATGTCAAGAAGTTGTCTTCAGTATTAGACATACAAAATATTATGTTTCAGTTCGCACTTTTGCTCTACAAAGGTGAACTTTGAACAAAAAGATCCAAAGAATCAAAGAGAATACAAAAGAAATAGAAAATGCTTTAAACAGAAATGTTATATTTGTACATCAATAACTGAAACGAATACAAGATCTGAAATATCTGACAATCGAAGTTTAAATCAGAAAACCAACAATCATTGTAACTGTGACAGAAAATGGAGGAAATATTTCATTTTCGCATATAGACTACACAAACTATGCACCAATTGAATCTTTTAGAGTCCAACAATGATTGCTCAACTTAGTTGAAATCATGATCATGATTCTGGCTGAACAATAAAAAGCACACTCCCTAAAAATTCTAGAAGACTTACACCTTCCGAGTGTTGCATTCTTTTAGTAATCCCCAAAAATTTTGACTTCAGAATAATAGGCATAGACTTAATTAACTTTAAATGAATCATTGCCAGCTCAATGATGCATTCTATCTGGACTCATTAAGCTCGTATATTATTTTCTAATATTGATTGACTTTTAGTTGGCACAAATATGTTATTTGAATATCTCCAAATTTTGTAATTAATGGACCAAAAAAACCAAAATACTCGTCATACAGATGAAAACAACATATGAGATTCTACAAAGAATATCATAATGAACTGAGCAGTAAACTAGTGATGATTACAACGGCATCAAACTTTTATGAAGACTAGTTAGCTACCATGAAAAAGGGCAACTGCCTAAAACAATGACAAACAGGCATGAGGTGTGTGTGCGTCTGTGTCGCAAAATTGCAAGTAACAGTTTGAAGTTGGTGAAGGGGGTTCAAAATATACACATCACAAATAAAATTTTCCAGGTTAAAATATATAATCCCTAACCTGAATTTATCTGCTAGAGCCGGATAGAACATCAAACAGGCCACAGCAACTCAACCAGGACGTCTTATGCACCATAAGCGGAGCTACCGGGGGCTGCATGTCAATAATTCAGAAAAGAAAAGCTTATAAAATTAGTTATCAGCACAAAAGTTCAGACACTAAAACTATCTAATGAAAATCACACTCACTAACAACTTCAGGAGTATATTAACAAATTTAAGATATATATAGCGTGTCAGTGTGTGTGTCTGATAGAGAGATGCAAAACCTGATTTTCAGAACTTTCTGCAGCATTGGATTCTTTAACATTTTCTACACCCTTAGTAGATTCAGGAATAGGACTTTGAGACACTGATGAAGATACTTTCCCGTCAAATTCCCTGGTCTCGGGT
>Ga0315913_1006427_pt1 | contig 14202 bp, 8 predicted proteins | sample MpolsnodulesMG_FD_207736 | JGI IMG/M metagenome (GOLD analysis project Ga0315913, IMG submission 207736) | Medicago polymorpha root nodule microbial communities from Los Angeles, California, United States - small nodules | ecosystem: Host-associated > Plants > Roots > Nodule | place: USA... | reverse complement strand
AATAAAATGTCTTTCTATCTCTAGTAAAACTATATCTTGTTATCTTCAAATAGAACAAACTGTTAAACAATGGCGGTGGATCACCTGCAGGTAAGGTAATTTTCTGATGGTAAGTATGGATGAAAGTTGGATGCTGTCCATTCCCCGGCTTCTCTTCCTATCTTGAATCCACCGACCGGTTTCCCTGCCAGCAGAGCACCTTGAGTAACAGCATCCATTAGTCCTGGTCCAGCCCCTGACCATGTAGTGCTGTCCAAAAGATTTGCTATCTGCAAATAAACATTTGTTGAAAAAAAATAAGCATAATCTCCAAAGACGAACTTTTTCCGTCTCGATTGTTTGTGAGAGAAAAAACATTATTGGTTAATATAAGAATAATAATTTATATAAAACTCACCATCAAGAAAACATACTGGAAGCTATTGTAAGAATTTACTTGCCTCTTTAGCCAATTCTTGTGCTTGCACATAATGTGAATGGCTGGAGTCTATTCTAGAAGAACCCAGATAAACAATTCCTCTTCCTAATCGGTTTATGAGTTCATAACATTGTTTGATCTCTTCTTTAACCTGTAATTTTGAAGAAGAAAAAAATGAGAACTACAGATATTAATTGTACAAGTGTATATAGTTAGATGCAATCAAGTTCAAACCAGATATAATACACCCTAAATCCTGCAACATGATCTTCAATTACTGTTTGGTTTATGACATTTTTCTTAAGCTTCTTGCAGTTTATTTTCATAAGTTCTCCAAGGTAGCTTATGAAAACAGCTTATAGATTATACAAAAACTTACCTCATTTGGGCTTTTCCTCTCATTAAACTCAAATGTTTCTGGTTTGCTTTTGCTTACAAAAATTGATCTGTGAATGGCCTTATGCTTTGAGTGGTTGTTGTGGTTTGTTGAGGACAATAATAATTTGCTGCAGTTGATTAATCTGTTTTGATGATATGTGGGACTGATGAGCACAACATCGGAGGAACCAAACGTGGAGAATGCCATCATTACTGAGAGAGTTGAGTTGAGATTCTCTCTCTCAAAAGGGTCAAACAAAGTTAAGGCAACAATACAAACAAAGAACAACATAAGAAAACTTCTGCTACTTGGACCCCCTGTGTATTTGTTTTTGTTTTTTTTTTTAGAATGTTAAACGGTGCATTTAAGGTATTGGTTAAGCAATCAAAACTAGTATTTTTGTTTTTATAAAAAATGGTGTGATTATTATTTAATCAAAATTCAAAATTTATATTTTCAAGACAAATTTTCTATTTATAGTTTCCTTAACTAAAATATGAACAACATCATTACACAATAAACAAATAGATTGACGATTAATACATATATTATTTTTTTGGTAATTTATTTCGCTAAATTTTTTAGTCTTCCTTCCTTAAATTTTTTTTTTAGCCCCACTAATAATTCAATCCCAGATGCGCCCTTGATTACGGTCATGACATAAAACGATAAAAATAAAGTGTGATAGTGTCGGTGCATATTCTCATTTATATGATTACATTATTCCTAGATATACTCTAAAGTCTCAAGAAAATGCAACTAACAAGAAAAATAAAATGCATGAATTATGTTACACCATTTTCTAAATACACACTAATAAAATAGAATGACAAGAAATAAATATGGATGAAAATTTTAAGCCTAAATAAACTAAAACATGCATGAGGTAAAAGTTAAATCATTAAATAAAGTAAGTACTAAAAAATGAATGATATAAAAAATTAAAATAAAAAAAACAATGCATGGAATAAATAAAAAAACAGGGAGGGGTGCAGTAGCAGTAATGGGGGCATATGCAGCAACAATGAAAAGAGAAGAGGAAAGGAGGCAGTTGGGCCTAACAGAATCAGCAATCTTATCCGAAGTAAAAGATTCCTCTCACCTCACACTATACACAGTACAACACAGAAAAACGCAGTTTGTTTCTTCCTCCTTTCTCTGATCATCTGTTAATAGAAGTTTGCAGTGAGATCAGATCTATGGAAGTCGTCGAAGGCATACAAAAAAAAATAGTTGAAATCAAAGAGTTCGTTATTAATGGAGATATATTGGTTTATGTAGATGAAGATGACAGAGATGGAATCAAAAAGAGGGTAAAGCAACTGATAGAAGCAAGTTTTGTGATGGAAGATGTCCTTGTGATTATGTGATCTTTACAGAACAGCAGGATCCCCGTCCTCCTCCTCGATGTGCAACTTCTTCATCCTGTGGAATTTTCGACTTCATCAAAGATATTATCCGTCGTCATCAAATAAATTGTATGTTTCAGAAACTTGATTCACAATTTCGTGAAATCCGTGATAAACTTCATGACGGCAAAATGGAGGCAGCAAAAGATGTTGAAGACCTTAGAGAGGAACTGGAGAAACTTCATGACGGCATAATGGAGGCAGCAAAAGAAGTGGCTGAAGCTGAAGAAGGGCGAAATCGTGAGAACATGAAAAGGAAGGCCACAAATCTGATAACATTATATTTTAGAATAGAAGATGTCATAGAGGAATGGATTTTGTGTCATCAACATGAAAAGTAAGTACAGTTTGTTACATTACAAATATATTTTATTTTATTTTCTAATTATTTTTGTGTAGAAAAAAAGCTAACACTTGCTCTTTTACTAATTATCAAGTAAGTAAATGTAGCATAGATGAGGATGTTGCTTTGGATGAGTGGTAAGCTATGAAGCATGGACTCCGACACGGACACCTGACACTGACACGGACCCTGACACGACACTGACATGGACACGTCGACACCGCTAATGTAAAAAATATAGGACACCGACACCACCGACACCGCTACATATATGTTAATTTATTTAAAGACGATCTAAAATGAAAATTAAAATACATATATAAACATCTAACTTGAGCAATTTATTTCATTAGAAAAAGTTCTACAACAAGGAATCATAGTATTTTACATTTATTTATTCATCTACTATCAAAAAAGCTAAAAATGATATAATCAACTGTAATGTATGGAAGCAAGAGAGAAAAAAATTGTTTTAGATATTTGTGTGAGTTGTCCGACACGGCTCGTATACGTGTTATATAGGTGTCGGACACCGATCGTAGGAGTGTCTAAGTAAAGAAAAAAATAATTATTTAGGACACCGGTTCGACACGTGTCGTACAGGTGTCATAGGAGTGTCGGACACTACGACACGCCTAGCCCTAGAGGTGTCCGTGCTTCATAGGTGGTATGACTAGACATGATAGGATTAGGAATGACACCATAAGAGAGAGAGTGGGGGTAGCACCTATAGTAGAAAAGTTGGTAGAAAATAGACTTAGATGGTTTGACATGTAGAGAGAAGACCCGTAGATGCCGTCGTAAGAAGAGTAGATCAAATGGAGGAGAGTCAAGTTAGAAGAGGTAGAGGAAGACCTAGGAAAACTATTAGAGAAACCATTAGAAAGGATTTAGAGGTCAATAAGTTGGATCCAAATTTGGTTTATGATAGAACACTATGACGTCATTTGATCCATGTAGCCGACCCCACTTAGTGGGATAAGGCTTGGTTGTTGTTGTTGTTGTTGTTGCTCTTTTACTAACGGAAATTTATGTGGGTTTTACTACTTGCTAATAACTCCATTTTTTAGCTTTTGGTGCAATGACAACCAACACTAATGATTTTTTATTCTTTTTTACTAATATCCAGGGTGAATGAGAGATGCTCGTGTACCATGTGTGGGAAAGGGGAGCATCATGGTAATGGATGTGTGACTTTACTCTGTGGCATTGCTAAATATGTCAACATGAGGTGTTGTGATCGTTTTCAAATTGCGCGTAAGGTTGAAGAGATTAAACAAGATCTAGGTAAAATCAATGGCGGTACCGAAAACAAGTCTTCTTCCGAACAAAAACTTACAAAAAACCCAGATGTGGCATGGTTGATTATGACCCCTACAGAGATCTGTTATCCGGGCATAACTGAAATTGTGGGTTTCAAAGCCCAAAGTGATAAATTGATTAGTTGGTTGGAAGATAAAAATGCAAAGAGCAATGTCACAGTTGTGGTAGGAATGGCAGGACAGGGAAAAACCACTCTTGTCAAACAAATTTATGACAACGAGAAGGTGATTGGAAAGTTTGACGGCAAAGTGTGGATCTGCATTTCTAGTTTAAACTCTCCAAAACAATTCTTCTGCTCCATGTTGAAGGAGCTTTGCGAAGGAACTGGGCTACCTGATAAGCTGGATCTAGAGCCGTTGAAAAATAGAGTGCAAAAACAGTTGCACAATAAACGGTATGTTCTCTTCTTTGATGATGTGTGGAACGAACAATTTTGGAAGGAAATTGAACATATCATTGGTGATAACAAGAATGGAAGTCGGATAATTATCACGACAAGGAACAAAAAAGTTGCAAAGCCTAGGAATATGTCTTCTGTTGTTGATGTTAAAGTGCATGAAATGCAACCTTTAACTCGGGAAGAATCTTTGAAGCTGTTTTGTCAGGTTGCGTTCAAATTTGACATTGATAAAAACAGTTGTCCAAAAAGGTTTGAAAACATATCTGATAAAATTGTCAAAACATGTGATGGTTTACCACTAGGACTTGTAGCCATTGGCAACCAAGTACCTAGAGAAAATACTCACACATTTAAATTGAAAAGTTATATTCAAGAGTCAGGTATTAGAGAAAGATTAGGTTTGAGTTATGATTACCTGCCTAACCATCTTAAGCAATGCTTATTGTATTTTGGAATCTACCCTCCGGATTATGTAGTTAAATCAAAGAGATTAATTAGACAGTGGATTGCAGAAGGATTTGTATTTGTAAACCATGAAAATGGGAAAACTATTGAGGAAGTTGCAGAAGACTATTTAACAGGTCTTATCGACAGAAATTTGGTGCAAGTATCTTCATTTACCATTGATGGTAAACCTAAATGCTGTCGCGTTCATTGGCTAGTACATGACATGATCCTGAGAAAGTCTGAGGATTTATCCTTTTGCCTACATATTAATGATGATGATCGGTCAGCCAACGTAAGTGAGATAGCTAGGCACCTGTCAATAGCAACCAATTCTGATGTAGAGTTGCCTGGATTTCTCCAACATTCAGATGAGATTGAAAGCTCATTCATCAGGTCACTACATATCTTCTCAAAGGAAAAACTACCTCGACACTTTGTTAGTGAAATCCTTACAAAATACAAGTCACTAAAGGTACTTGATTTCGAAAATTCTAATGTGTCTTATGATTTTGAAAACTTGGGTTGTTTGATCCACTTGAAGTACTTAAGCTTCAGGAATACACAAGTACGAAGTCTTCCAAAGTCCATTGGAAAGCTCATGAACTTGGAAACACTGGATATAAGAGAATCAGAAATAAACGAGGTACCAAAGGAGGTTAGCAAGCTTAGAAAGCTACGACATCTTCTTGGCACGAAGATGTCTATGATTCAATTAAAGGACGATATTGGAGACATGAGATGCCTAGAAACACTGTGCGATGTCAAAATAGAGGAGGAAGTAGGCCTGATTGAAAGAATGCTGGAAAAGCTGTGGCAGATAAGAGATTTGGGATTGAATAATTTTGGGGAAGAACACGGAAGTGCTTTATGTTCCGCAATAAATAAAATGAAAAACTTGATGAAACTTAGTGTCATTGTGAAGTCTGAAAATGAAGTAATTGAATTGCATGATCTGAGAAATCCCTCTAATCTTCAGAAGCTTCGCCTGCAAGGGAGGTTAAGTACGTTGCCATCCTGGGTACCAGATCATGGGAATCTTGTTAAGCTGGTCCTTTCTGGGTCAAGGTTAACTGACGATCCCTTGATTTCACTGGAAGGCATTCCACAATTGTTGTTTCTCTCTATCAGCAATGAAGCATATCAAGGTGAAAATTTGGATTTTCAGGCCAGAGGTTTTGAGGAACTAAGGAAACTAGAAATTGGATCTTTGAGTAAGTTGAAGTCCATTACTATCCACAACGAAGCACTGCCTTCTCTTCAGATGCTCACAATAAAGAAAATGCCTGAACTCAAGAAGGTACCGTTTGGCATCCAATACCTGAAGAATCTTCAAGATCTCAATCATCAGGATATGCCAACAGAATTTGTGGATAGCATTTCTTCATCAGATCATCAACCATATGGTTTCAGAATTAATGGTGTGCTTGTGACATAAAAGGTATGCTTTTCAATTCATTGTAACTAACTACAGAATCATATTCTTGCTATTATTTACCGTTTATCATTTAAAAAGGAAAATTCCTTCTTGGTCCTTCAAGAGCTGTTTAGCTGTATATTTTTGTTTTCAAAAGAGCTGTTTAACTGTATTAAATTGTAATGCTATATAATAATAATGTTATGCTTTAAACTAGTTAAAAACCCGTGCTTTGGGTTGAATATCGCGTTTTTGAATTACTTTGTTATACACGAAAAATGAGCAAATTAAGGAAAATAGTTGTAATTTTTAAAGAAATAGCTGCATTTTTCACATTCTAGCAAATTAAGGGAAAGAGCAGAATAGGAGTGAAAATGCAAACTGCCACAACAAAATTGGATCATATATATATATATATATATATATATATAAGGATTTTAGAGAGACGAAACTACTGAGGAGCTGGCAACCAAACCAGAGAGGAGAGCAACCAAAAGTGCATTGTTGTAAGTGGTAGGTTCAGCCTGCGCTGAGTTGTTCCTGAAATCATTATATGTCTCATTGAAGAAGGGGCCACCTACTATAGCTCCAAATGCCACATTAGGATTTGGTTGAGGTGAGTCATACCACTTGAATCCATCCTTGCACCCAGTTTTAGCATTAACTGGAATTGAAGATCCTCTATGATGTATATATTTAGGGTAGTTACTTCCATATCCGACAAGAAAACTCATCTTCATTGGATTTTCTCCCAACACACTCTACCTGAAATTGTTTTAATTTGCCATTTTTCATGAGTGACACAATAACATAATATTAGGAGCAATTCACATAAAAAGTCTTGAGATTATTAGTTAGGTATTTTAACTAATGATCCCTTCAATTATTAGTTCTTCATGTTCCTTTATCATCAATATTAACAAAGTCTGAGATTATATCCTATCATTTATGCTTGCTCAGTTTGGATTATTCATCATTTGTTTGTCTTTTTGTTTCGATTTGTACAGGCAATTCTGATCTGAGATGAATGCAACTTATTTTGAATTAGGGGCCATGTTTAAGCAATAACAAAGGTCTTTGAAGACTTCCTTATGGTATACCACATTTGTATGGTGCGCACATTGGTGCCTATTTTATTTGATGTGGTCCATTTGTACTTTTTGCTCTGTATCAGACTAGGATCTGTTTTGATATAGCTTGGCACTTCTTGTGCTTTAGCCACATTTAATTCATGTAATACATTTTAGTTTATAAAAAAGAATATTAAGGTATTTACATTGATGGCACTTCTATAAAGATAGATGAATTGAAACTGGATTGGAACCGATTTATGCATTTACATTGATAAGTAGGAGTATCTTAATAGAATTGCCATTTATTGCAGTTTTTTAATTCAAATTCTGGTTTTGTCTCCCTTTTCCAACATGTTTACATTTTCACCTGTTAATGAGTAAAGAAATCCCACTAATTCATGTTTGTGCTTTTTGGAGGTATTTGAACCTTGTGTAGTCTTGTTGGCATTTTGTTGTGCCGAATTCGTAAAACAGATATTCAAAACAAAACATGCTTTGAAAATGTGCTCTGTTAGATTTTTTTTGAGAGGATGTGCCCTATTAGATATATCATATATGCCATTAATTGTTATGATTATCCTAATAGTGAAGACCAAATCAGTGCATATCTCAACAACCTTAAACACACAATCGAGTCACAATTATACTATCATTTGTATGAGTAACAACACAAATGATTAAAAATTATCTGAACAAAAAGTCTTTCAGAAAGAATTGTTAGAAATTAAACTTTATCCCATCACCCTCTTTGCTTCATGCTTATTAGTACATCCAGAGTAAAAATTCAAAAAAGCCATTGCTTCTGGAACTCTAAAAAACAGCAGGTCTTGGCCTTGATGAACTCTCCTTGAGTATTTATTACACGCAATTCGATTCCAAATCATCCCTCCGTCTCACAAACGGCCATGTCGACATTGTATTTTAGCTCTCCATTTGCTGGTTTAGTCCACTGTGGAACTCTAATACTACTGCTAAATTGGTCGGTGCTATTGTTTGCAGCTGCTGCACTGGAACTCTGCTGCAGCTGCTGCCAATCAGATAGCACTTCACACGTGTTCTGAACTGAATCTGTCACTGTCTTCGTTTGATTGTCCCAGACCTTTTCGTTTCAACGAAGCCATATGCACCAAAACATCATGGCCAAGGCGTTCAAATCCTGCATATTCAGTCCCTGCATAATACGAAAGAAAACTTGAAGAAAAAAAACAGCGCCTCATGATGAAATTCTGCATATGCTACCAAAGACCAGCCACTAACCATACTTCATCTGCATATCGGCAACCAAAGTACAGATGACATTCATATTTTTCATACGTGTCACACATTGGACATGTAACCGGGCATGTAACATTTTTAGATAGAACTCTGCATATCTGCATATTTGTACAATTGTATATAGTTAGATGCAACCATGCAAAGGAATTCGTTAGATAGAACTCTCCGGCGCAAAGTGTTTTGCTAGAGAACCATGTTGTATGGACAATTACAAGCAAAGGTTCGAGTTATTATTTCCATTTTTTCTTCTTCTTAGAGATGTATCAGCACTGCACCAGCACCTGGAGACGCATTGTTCGAGTCTAATGATTCTAAGGGTGGTACTTTTTTGATTATGTAAGGATTAGTGTTGTTAAATAAGGGGTGCTAGAATGCAGCATAATTTGAACAAATCACTATTTTTTTAGCAATACACAATTTAGTGCAAAGTATGGTCAAATATCGGCTATCGCAGGTGTTATAGAACTGATGCATAGCGAAATTTGAAAAAACCACTATTTCACGCGATTTATGATTGACAACACTTAAAAAGAATATATTGCACCAAGTCCAAACTAGATATAATACACCCTATGTCCATCATAAATTGCATCTTAAATTCTTCTGCTGTGTTGAGCAGAATAATATTAGTTTAAATGAGTCTTAGGTTACTGAATACAAATAATTTTAGCAGAGATCAGTCCCACTATAAGGAAGCTTATATTCAAGTTTTCTAGACAAAGAATGAATATTTGTTTTCGTGTTAACAGTTTTTCGTTAAATATCATGATGTGAATATAAATTATATACGATTTTCATAAATCGGATTCAAGATAAGGAGAAGAAAAATGCTAATTTTTCATAAAAAACTTAACATCTACACACCAACAAAAAATAAATAATATCCACTGCACAGCTAACCAATTTCTATTAATAGATTACCTAAGTAAAAATGCAACGTTTTAAATAGTGGTGGCGGTAACGATCGTGGCTGCAACATGATCCTTAATGTTGCAGAGAAACACAGTGAAATACGACCGAAAGACCTCAATTGTGATTGTGTTCAAACATAAAAAACCATTACTGATTTGGATTAACTTATTTGAGCTTATCTACTGACATAAATTTTGTGAGACTGTTTGGAGAACTTACGAAAACAGCTTATGACATTTTTCTTAATCTTTATGCAGCTTATTATCATAAATTCTTCAAGATAGCTTATGAAAACAGCTTATAAAATATACAAAAACATATGTAAGCTTATGCATAATCACTTACATGATAAACTTATTTTCAATTTCTAAGTGTAAGTGATGGGTGTTACCTCATTTGGGCTTTTCCTCTCAACATTTTTAAAATTGATTTAACTATTTTAAAAGTGTTACTGACTATAATTAATTATCGTATGAGGTATTTTGGATAATTTATGGTGCATGTGAACAATTATATATAAGATATTTATTGAATACATAATGTATTTCTTGACAAAATAAAAATAAAAATACAACATGTATTTAAGGTGCATCTGAGCAATTAATCATCTAAACAACAATTACCATGTATTTAAGACAATTTTAATATTTAAAACATTTGGAATTTAATATGCTTTATTATATATTTATAATTTAATATGTATTTGTAATTCAATATGTGTTTGTTAGTAGATCTTTTTAATTCAAGTATTTTATTCAATTATGTTATAATTTTTATTTAATTTTCTTATAAAAAAGTCTTAATGCTCTAATTGGATCAAGCGATTGTGGCATACTTAAGGCTGGTGCCGGAACCTAGAAATAGAGCAAACATTTTTTTCTATACGTTGCATATTGCTTTTTTTTTCCCCTTAGGTAGGGTTGTCCACAATTTAGGAATCTCAATTATTTTATGTTTCAATTACATCTGAGAGAGTAATGTCTTACTCTAATATTCCATATGTTGGTCTAGTGGACCCTATACGATTGACGACTTTGTACCATTTAGTGTTGCGTAAAACCTTAGAGGGATCAACAGGTGAAACATGGCAATTGGAGGGATATACTACTACTACTACTACTATTATTATTATTATTATTATTATTATTATTATTATTATTATTATTATTATTATTATTATTATTATTATTATTATTATTATTATTATTATTATTATTATTATTATTATTATTATCTTCTTTATTATTATTATTATTATTATTTATTTACTTTTTATTTTTATATAAAAGACATAAAATGGGACATTATTTTGATTAGAATAATTTGGGATGGAGTATTAATGAAGGACCACAACCTGCCTCTTTATTTTGTTTGATAGAATAAAGTTTAAGTGAGTTATACTCTGAAGATTCATCATTATCAGAACGGACTTCTGTTGAAAAAATTCATTTCAACAATGCCTCTTGAGTTTTGATGATAACAAGGTATTAAAAGTTCAATCAGATATGCTAATATTTGTTAAGGTGTGCAGGACCATAGACTAAAATTTATCATATCTTAATCAAAGTATTGGTTTGAAAGAACAAATTGAAGGGCAAGGATTTTCATGAGAAGCTACGTTGCAAGTCAGAATTCGAAGGAGTCAGACTCTGAAGGTCATCCAGACTCTAGAAGCAATCAGACTCTGAAGATGTTTCAGACTCCGAAGGTCAGGATCTGGACAAGCTAAAGGACAAAGGAGATGAAGCTTTGAGGATCAAGCCTGAATTATTCTGAAGATCATGTACAATGGCTCTGAAGATATCTGAAGGTCAATGGATGTCACTTTCAGTGAAGGTACAAAGAAGGACAATCTTGTACGACCACTACTCCACTACCTCCAACATTCCCATGTGCATTGTACGAAGCTACAACTGTGTCTCCATAGGACAAGAACAATTAATTCCTTATCAAAGAAAGGATTCAAATTCATTCCTTCATAGACATTCACCAAATCAAGCAACAAATTAATGTTGAATGATCATGCTTCTCAAATGACTCTTTGATGCGCTGACATTCTTCAACGTCTTTTTTCTACCTCTATATAAAGGATTGAAGACTTGAAGAATATACTAGACTCTGCAACATTTTTACAAGTGTCAAAACTCTGTCAAATTTATTACGCATCAATCACTTAGAGTTTCTTATAAACTTTCATATCTTAGAAATTCTTAAGTATAGAGTCTGAACTGTTTTGTATTTGTGAACACTTCTGATTGTATATCAAGTGTTCAACCAAAAAATTATTTCTTTGTAATCTTTGTTTGTTATAAGTCTCTTGGTTGTATGCTTGAATATAGGAAGTCTTTTGATTGTGTGCTTGAGCAATTGTAATCTTGTGTGATTATAGTGAAAAATCTCTTGTAAGTGACAAGGGGACTGAACTACTTCCGGATTATGGAAGGAACTAGGATAATTGCTTCTCTCTCTCTCTCTCTCTCTCTCTCTCTCTCTCTTTCATATCTGTTGCATTTAATTCTGAACATTGCTTCAGGTTCTGAACTCTATCAGAAGCTGAACTTTGGACTTAGTTTAAAACAAGAAAAAGCTAACACAATTCAACCTCCCTTCTTGTGTTTTTCTCACATTCAACCTCAAGACTAAGGGATTGTTTATAGAGATACTTATAGATCACATATTATAGAGGTTCTCACATTGACAATGAGAATTAAAGCTACGACTTTGTGGAAGAGATAACTCCTTACCGATTGAATTAACCAGTCGCAGATCCACATTTAGTATATTGGAGGCAACTGCCCCCACTAATGTTTCGGTTATATTTATTAAGTTTTTGATATTTTAGTGATGGTCCCCTCTTAAAATAATAGATTGTCCCCATTAAAAGAAAATTTATACCATAAAAAAGTGTTTTACTCATGAATTTTATAAAATCAAATGTGTAAATACATTTGAAATGAAATTTTGAATAATTTCTGCAATACTTTTTAAATATATAGACATGTAAATAACGATTTTAATTTGTAAACTTAACTAATTTTTTGATTTTTCTTAATCTTAAATATTTTACTTAATAATAATGATGATGTTATTATTCGTCACTCAAATCATTCACCAACAAAGTCTTCCTCTTCATGTAGCAATTCAAAATTAAGTCTTCCTCTCTATGCAGCAAATAGCAATTAAAATTATTCAGACGATATTCAATACGACGAGCAGGGCCATTTTTTAAAACATTTTTTGGTCACCTAACCTTACAATAATTATACTAATATATTGTTTAATAAAATTTAGATAGATGTAGGGTAATTTTTTTATCTTATTTTGTATATAAAAAAAATATAATCACATTAGATTGCCTGGAAAAATATTAAACAATGATCACAAAGTCTTTCTTTTTTTTGTTTTTTTTGTTTTTTTGTTTTGTTATCAAAACAAAGTTTTCCTCTCCATGTAGAAGCAATGAAAAACGAATTCATTTATCCAAACAATATAATCAAGCTTAATTAATTAATGACGTGGTCCCTTAAATTATTTGTTGGTTACATTTTAGTCTTATAAGTTATTAACGTTACAATTTGGTCCTTTTAAGTTATCTTCTGTCAACCAAATAAATTTCCACCGTCAAAACCGTTAACCCAGTCTAAGGTGGATACACATTGCAAGTTGTCACGTCACCGTTCACATGTGCCTATTTAACGTTTTGGCAAAATACTGATAGTGAAGATTTATTTGGCTAACGGATACTAACTTAAGGGATCAAATTGTAATGTTAATAACTTATGAAACCAAAATGTAACCAACAAATAACTTAAGGGACTAAATTATTAATTAAGTCTATAATCGACAAGCAAGGTCTTTTTTTTTATACTACGGCCACCTAACCTTAAAACAATTATACTAATATTGTTTAATCAAATTTAGACACTTGCAGGGTCATATTTTTATCTTAGTTTGGTACGTTAATTTTGTATTATAAAAAAAAAAGTTTCAACTTACTCAAAATGTATTAAAGAATGACCGCAATCATCAGAAAAACGGTATTGCATCATTACTATTACTATACGTGACAAATGTTAACAAGTATCTCTAAGATACCTTAAACACCTTACAAATATATTTACACATGTACTTTGGAGTCTCCAAAATACATGTTAATGAATAATTTTTTTTAAATATATGAGCCATATTCAAGGACAAACAAATGCTCCAAAAGTTTCTAATTAAAAACTAGTGTGTGTATGCGTAGACACACACATTTCATCTCTTATTTAAGAAAGAGCTAAATTAGTGTGATTGTGCATGTTTTCCTTTCCACCTGCAGCCATTTATTATCCATTTGAATCAGTTTCAAGCTTCCAATAGAAATGGCATCTGCTGGGGGATCAAGTCCACTTATGTCTTCTGATCACGTCAAGGCTGCTGTCACCGAGTTCGGTACGATATTTATTTCTTATTTTTCTGCAGAAACCAACTATGAATTAGTAGAAACAAATAATGTTTTGGATTGTGTTAGTAGGGTTAAAGGGATTGAAAAAAGAGTAGTGATACATGTACCACCTTAGTGGCATGTACCACTTACATCTCCATATAAAATTTTGACATGTGTCATGTGGGTCCCACTCAAATAAAAACTCAACTTTTTTGACTCTCACTCTTCCATCTCTTTCATCCACCTCCTCTCTTTCAACATACCTCACCACCATCACCGCATGTGGTTCAAGGTTGCTTGTTCTTCCTTTTTTCTTAATAATTTCATACTTCAGACTCTTTCTCTTAGCCACCTTTAATTAATCACAAATTTTGATCATT
>Ga0315913_1006426_pt1 | contig 14205 bp, 4 predicted proteins | sample MpolsnodulesMG_FD_207736 | JGI IMG/M metagenome (GOLD analysis project Ga0315913, IMG submission 207736) | Medicago polymorpha root nodule microbial communities from Los Angeles, California, United States - small nodules | ecosystem: Host-associated > Plants > Roots > Nodule | place: USA... | reverse complement strand
CAAAGCCCTCATCATTTGGGGGAACTAAAAAATTGTATTAGAGGAGGGTTTTGGGGGGTTTTGGAGGGTTTAGAAGAATTCTTCAAATTTAATCTATGTTGTTATAATATTTTTAAAATTAAAAATATAGTAATCATATGCATTAATTTATCATTCTCAAAAAAACTACTCTTTGGTACTTTCAACAACCATAGCAATGGTTTTGTGCCTAGACTTTTGCATGCATGGATAATTCTGAAGTGGTCCAGTGGGTGTGTTAGAAAGAATGGGCAAGTTTGTGGAAATGAAGTTGTATCTAAGCGTTGTACTAGCATAAAACTTTCAACTGTTGCATCCATTGTAAACTTTATTAAGTGGATCTTTTATGTGTTCAACAACACTTAGCAGAAAGGACAACTATATCATCAATAAAATGGATGTTGGATGATGAAAGTGTGTTGATGAAGACTATGGCCAGCTTGCTTATTTCTCAAATATTGACTCAAATGCAAGAGTCCATTTTCCCTCATATTTTCTACCCCTCAAAGCCTTTCCTTCCTTCCCCTCCCCTCCAAACTCCCAAACAAAGCCTAAGAATTCAAATATTCACAAATCCCTCAAATCATACATAAAAGTCGTGTTTAAATAAAGAACTTAATTACGCGCTTATAACATAACCAGTTATCATATAATGCTTATGTATAAGCTAATTCTATAATAAAAGATAAAATAAAGTCAAATCATTTTTCTATAAAATATAAGTTGTATTCATTATCTATCCTGCAAAGCTTGTCGAAATAAGCTGAAAACAGCCTATGTCCGTCTAATAAGTTATTTCCATAAGCTCCCCCAAACAGTCTCACGGAAGTGTTTATGTCAGTAGACAGACTCAAATAAGCCAGCCCAAACTCATCAATTAATGGATGTGTTTGTATCTGCAGTCAATCAGGTGATGGGTCTGTTTGTACCAAATAGTTTTTTAAGTCTTGTTACACGCAAGAAGCTTACCATTTTTTAGAATCTTGATTACAAAAATATACAAGTAATTGCTATTGATACTAAACACCTTCCTTAATTTGAGATAAGATATCTTAAATGAAGAAATCAACAATTTCCCTCCTCTACTCAAACACCATTTTCATCACCTTAACACTTTTATAGACAGACTTCGAAACCAAGTCACTTTATCCCCACTTTATCCACAACCTAACATGCGCATTCAAACTTCGCATTGTTCCTGCAATACCACCACACAAGTTGTGATGTGGTAGTGTTGCAGTGTCACACGTAGTCTGATATTGCACAACAAGCTGGAGAATAAAATAATGGTGATGAATCGACTTTAGTTACTAACTCCAGCTGAAGAAATGTAGAAATGTCCGGTTGATAAAAAATATGTACAGTTGATAAAAAATGCAGAATACAGAAAATCTGATTTAGATACCTTTCCTCAATCAATGATCGGCGACGTTTAGTAACAGTAACAATTGTGAAATTGTAACAAAAACTTAAGAGCTGTTTTGTATATACACATCAATTAATTGATTGCTGAAACATTTTTACTTAAAAGAGAAAATGACCAAAGTTATCAACTACCTATAAATGACAATAATCTACCACAGTACAGAAAAAGAAAAACAAAAATTGTCAATTCAATCGGTGAACAACACAAAAGAATAAAGTTTTGCTAAATTTTCTCAATCCACATCAACCAGTCCCAAGATCATAGATCACCCAGATATTTCCCATCAATAATATGCAAATCAAGTTAACAATACAAAGATTGATAAGAACTTTGACTAAAAAAATCGAATAAAATTTAGAGTGGAATGAATCAAAAATTGACAAGAACATCGAATTTTATTTTATAGAGAGTGAGAGAGAATTACCTCGAAACCCTAGAAAAACCCACCTCTGAGTGCAATTGGAACAATCGAGAGAGAGAATAACAAGTTATCAACAACAGTGTTGAGTAGTTTTCAGCTAATATAAGGGGCAATTTGGTCAAGAAATGTAATAAGATAAAGAAATAAAGAAGGTAAAGGAGTAAGGACAATGCAGAAAGAAACAGAGATTGTTGCAAGTTGCAAAGATTTTTTTAGGACAATCATTTGGATCATAGTGCCATTGTTATAATCCAAATTATGGGGCCCAGTAATGTTGCGACACGTGGTGGTTATGGATGACATAATCATTTCATAGCTGGCACAAAGTAGATTATTTTGAAAAACAATTTTTTTAGGGAATTTTTTGAAAAATACAACTCCTACTAAAGGAGACAAAATATTGATATAAATAATTGTGTCAATATTTGAATTTTTTTTTTTATCTAAATACTTTTATTGTGTTTTTATTGTCTCTCTTCTTCTTTCTCTATATTATTTTTGACCAATAACATAAAACAAAAAGTATGGTGTTTCAAAAGTTGTCATAAAATTTTGTGTAAATATCATTACTCCTCCAAACAACAGGTGATCAAGTTTGCATACGTGTATTATCTATATAACATTGATCATATTTTTTTCATTAATATATAAAATGTTAGATTTTTGTCAATGAATAATTTTTAAATATCAACTTTATTATAAATTTTGCTAATAAATTAATTTAAAATATTAAAAGTCAAAATTGTATATTAACATGTGAAACAATAAACTAAATCATTTGAGACGCATGAGTAACTAGTTTGTTTAAATAATCAAGACTTTGGCTTAGAAATTTGTGCAACTATTTTTTTATTAATAGATAGACGAAATTACAATAATCAATAAAAACTTAACATTGGAAGTATTGGGGTGGGGGCCTGTAAATAAGAGAATCTAAAGGGATTGCGTATGATTTGGCAATTATGATTTGGGTAATTTAGAAAACTATAAACGGGTGCATCTTTAACAATGAGATTGCGAGGTAGGATGCGCTAGTGGAGGATATCGTGGAGGTCGTTGTTGGGAAGATTTAACATTCAAGCTTTACGAGTGAATTTAGTATCCTCGAGATTGTTTGTTGAGCGTAACACAAACCGGCATACAATGATTATATCAAAATACAAAGGCACACACCTTGCAAATAAGGCACAGACCCTAAGAATGAATCTCATTTCATTGTTAAACATAAACTATTCTAGGTATGGATGACTATCAAAGTCGTTCAAATGATTTTGTTTCAAGGAATAATTAACAATATCAACACATCATATAGCATATTCGTATTTGGAAAATGCAAATGACAACATGTAATATTAAATACTAAATATTAGATAAATAAAAACATACGCACTTAAACGTTACTATTCGTTTAGTTTCATAATATTTGTCACTTTTAAGGAATTTACACATACCAAAAAATCAAATTAATTTTGTTATTTTTTATTAAATTTTTGTATTTTTTCTATAATACCTTTAACCATTTATTATTTTATTTTATTTTTTCTCTCTTTAAAATAAATAGGTAAGAGTATTATCGACAAATCAATAATTAATTTTGCATTGAAAATTGAATGTGACAACCGACAAATAAACTGAAACAAAATTATCCTACGAAAGCGACAATTAAAAAAAGTAATATTTTGGAAATACTTACACCAACTCGATAAAAATGTTTCTAACGAAGGATCCACATTTATCATAGTAAGAACCTAAAAGTTTATTCAATGAATTCAAAGCATATTATGTAACCAAAAAAAGAATTCAAAGCATATTCTAATTAATTCAATTCAAAGACACGCACATATACCTTTCTGCTAAATTAACAATCACGTAAGTACAAACAAGTAAAGATACGCAAACCAAACTATCAATACATTCACTTCAAATGATTTTATTCTGATAGTATATACCAATACCAAAGCCACAAAACACGTCTCTGATTCTCAAATTTTGAGTCACTCCTGTTTCTGAAACCACACTTGCTGCGCAAAATACACATGAGATACAAAACATGTGAAGCATCCTCTAACCAATCTCCTAAAATCTCTCACTGTTGAAGAATTATCCATTGGTACCACCAGAGTAGGATTTTAAGTGGCGCAGCGTCTTATGACGCGGCGCTGAGATAATGAAAGATCGTTTTTGTAATGTGACGTGTGCTAGAGGCACACAAATTTTGTATCCTTAGCAATGTTCTATAAGTCGGACCAAATGATTCAATCAGTTGAACCATAAACAGACATTGTGTACGATTTAGTTATTTGAATAGTCCAATCGTGATTTTCTTCTGATTTGAATGGTTTAAAGCAGTTGATATATGATTGTTTTAAGAATAATGATGTGATAAACTTCCTTAAATATATAAACTCACCTGCATAGATTAGTTTCTTGTGATCCTGATGCTGCTACATAGTGCATAAGCTAACGAAACGATAGTCGATAGATTATATCTAAAACTATGTTTCTACAACACAAAACGCGTTCTAAAACTTGTCTATACTACTCCTGCAACAAGCTATAGACAGTATTAGCATCAACATGGAGACATTGAACAAAGCCGTACGAAAACAAGAATCAAATAAAGGGCACTGATTTAACTTCCCATGACTATCAGATTGCCATAATAAATATCCACAATATAAGAATTAAGAGTTATAATACATAAACCATGATGGACTTATAGTTGTCACAAATATGAAAAATTACCATAACTGCTATGAGTCGAATAGATAAACCATGTTTTTAGGCTTATCTACAAATATGTGATCCAACAAATTGATTGCCACCCAGCATAAGCGACTTTAACGACACTCAAAAGATGCATACAACATTCAAAATTAACAAAAAAGAAGAGAGAAAAACAATGCAGTAGGAAATAAATCAAAGTTAGAAAAGTGAATCCCCAAATCAGAATCACAATAAAAAAAAAAGTGCATAAAAGTGATTGCAAGATACTTCTACAAATTCATCAAGTCTCCATCCACACTTGACCAAAACAAATAGGATGTTGGTGTTATATGCATAATCGAGAAAAGATATGTAAAGATCTAAAGCAAACAACTATGAATAAGTTAAGTACCTAAATCGATTATGTTGGAGCTTCCGCTGAGATCAATAAAAACATTAGATTGACGAACCAGCGAAACAGAATGATGGGCGAATAAACAAATGAATCTTTGAACTCGATCAATTGTGAGATGAAACAAAGAACCTTAGATCGAATGCAAGATTAAATGAACGAAACCACAGAAGGAGCGCTATATGGATTGAAGCAAGTTCCATGAGTGTGTGATGCAATACTCATTGTTTTAATTAATGCAACGGTTCTTAGGTTTCGATTTTTCCCACTGCGTGTGATGCATTCCACTGTATATCATGTCCGTACATAACTAGAGAGACCCTTTCATTGCTACACTGAAGCCGTAGAAGGCTACATCAACCCCATTTTTACTATTTTCAATGATTCTGTTTTAATATTTCTGTTTTCCTATTATTTTGACTAGGTTTTACCGTAATTCTCTCTCTAACACGCGCGCGCGCACACATAATCTAATTTTAAGGCAGAAATAATTAGATATGGATGGATGAAGAATACAGAACTCAATTATAGGATGACAATGGCTGTGCGCTTAGAAAGTTAAAGTGTAGTAGTGATTATTGGCTTCCAAAACAATACTAATATACACTTATATGCTAAGTCCCTGTAACATTTAATGAATAAGCTAGTAAGTTTGTAAGCAAATGAAAATAAATAACGATAAATGACATGTCTTATGAAAATGCTTACCTCCTTCACACCAATTTTGATAACTCTTTCTTCCAAAACAGATAGAGGAACTTTTGATCTTTTGAGAAATGACATTCTAGAAATTGACGACATTAGACTCACAAACAAGCTATCAGTCACCATGTACATTGACGGTCCTTTAACAAATGATGATTTTGCAAAAGAGGACTTAGGATCAGCCATTTGAACTGGTACAAATTTTTCTGGAAAACCAATTTTATCGTAAGAATAATCCGCTGCTTTTGTAAGATTGAGAACACATTTCCCACTTTTGTGATCATAGTAAGTATGAAAATACTTTATAGGTAAGGTAGTTGCACCATTAGCTCAAATTGCGTCGCAATGAGAGGCTTAGTTAGTTTATCTTTGTGTCCCTGCGACATTAAATATATATCTAGACTCAAGTCACACAAGCTCTTGAATATGTTATCAATGCAGCTTAAAAAGGAGAATCCTTGAAGCATGTGTAATACCCCTCCTAAGGGGAATGTTAGAAAACTTAAAAAAAATTCAGTAAAATCATCCCCAGCTTCAACAAACAGAATTTGTTCATTTGATTTTCTTAATGTAACTTTCACTTTCACAGATATTTGCATATCGTCGTCAGACAGTAGCTCTCCAATCAGAAAATCTAAATTGTTTCTTTGGTTCAAATTATCGACAGGTTGGTTCTTCTTTAAAATAAAATCGGTGAAAGGGGCCTTCGAGATTAATGATAACTTGAGAAGATCAACTATCTATAGAAATTGAATAAGAAATAATCAATTAGAGAAAATAATCAATATTTAAAGACGATATATAGAATAGAAGATGAGAAAACATGCCTCTTTCTTGTAGATATCAACAGCTTGTACCTCAATAGCATCAATAGTATCGAATCCAAGACTAGCATGGACATGGAGACCACAATTTTGAATCCAGAGCTATCCAAGAAATTCTGGTTTTTCTTTTCTGCAATCTGCATCCTTTGGAGTTTGCGTGTATGAGGACGAGCTTTCTGCAGACAAAATTCCAGTTTCAACACCCTCTTCTTCAGGTTTTAGCAGCATGCCGTTGTTTTTCCAACATAGATTCTATTTCCTTAGTCTTGAGATCTTCCAATGAGCATACATGATCTTATTATAATCCGTAAGTTTAACTATTTCTTCACCCTTAACAACCAGTAGCTTATTCATCTTCTCTAAATTCTTAAGAGAAATATCATCCAATATTTTTCGCAGTTCACAATCCTTGTTCTCTCCGGCTTAGGCAAGAGCCTCCATACGCTCAATGCTGAATACTTCATCTCTCAGTTGTGAAATTTTTTGTCTGAAGATTCTTCTGCAAATTATCAAGCTGCTCACCTAGTCTAATTACGCGTTCTTCATGCTCTCTTAGTGAACTATTTTTCTCATCTAATTCTTTTCGAAATTATAAACATTGGAGCTGCGCTGATTGAGCTGATGCGGCACCTGAATCTTCTGCTACTCTAGTTACTACTAGCTGTGTCCTAAGATCATCCGACTCCTTTATGTGCTTCTCAGAAGAAGAGGTTGAACCCTGAAGTTGCTCGTTTTTTTTCCTTCCAATTCCATGATCTTTAAATTAGTCTCTGCGTCCTGTATTGTTAGAGTTTCTTTAGCATATGATTGTTCTTGTGAAACCAATCTACTTTGAAGCTCCTTCCATTTTGAAGCTAAAGACACAAATGTTGAGCATGGCTCGTAGACAATAAAGAGGGGCAAGGGCGGGGGAGCTGCGCTAGTGTAGCGTTGCAAACTCACAGATCATAGATCAACACTTCAAGGTCGTTGAGTTGAAAGCAATTAATGTATACATTTCATTCCCTTATTTTCACAAAAAGGGTACTGAATAGTAAATTCAAATTCAATGCATTCCTCTGAACTAGTTAGTTTTCATTTGATTACAAATTTGAATTCCAATGAAATTTCGCCTAATTTTTTTCTGGCCTCGAGTGCACCAAGTATTCACTTTCATCATAATCGTAATTAAATGGAAATAGAAAGAGAGAACCCTTGCAGTTAAGCTATGATTTGAACGTATCACCAGTTCAAAGTTCAGTACAATTTTTAGGATATACACACGGTTGATTTCATCGGCGGTCTTTTTAAGATCTTATGTGAAGATATATATCAAAACATGTATTTTCTGTATTTTTATTCTCTCAAAAATATATTGTTAAATGGTGATGAGTACAAGAAAGTAAGAATCAAAGTTTTAAATTGCTTTTATGACCATCATAATTCTTAATATTGCAAATAACCGTCCAATGCATCTAATAAATTATTGGTATTAACAAAATCACACTGCTTAAAATCACTTTCACTATGAAAACAATAAGCTTGTAACAAAAGCATTTCTATAAGCGCAAAATAACTTTATAAAGATAAGAATTCAAAAATAGAATGAAGCATGTTTACTCAAACTATTTGATGCTATTTATGATGAGCGGTGAACAGTGAATACAAAGATTATTCCCCTTTCAACTCTAATTTAACTTCAACAAGGAAAATCTAACCATCAGCTTGTTAACTTGACTGACATCTACTGTCACAAGCTTTGGTCTATCATCCTATTATTTCTTTACCAAAGTAAATGAATGTTCAGAATCACATCGAGTTTGACAAAATCACAACGATGCATTGTGATTTAGTCAAACTCGTCTAGATCCAAACATGCACTAAACGAAATAACTAGAAAACGTCTACTGAGAGCATTCTCTCATGTTTTTTTCTCGTTGAGAGAAATTAAAGTTTCAAATGCACCAACCAAAGCTTTCACCTTACCCTTTTGAGTTTCAACCAGTTTACTAGCTGTTTCCTCGATCACATTATTCAACAACATTTGTTCATCTTTCTTCCCCTTCACATCTTGATGTCTCAAGACAATTTTCTCAAGACCAGTTATAGCAACAGTTTCATCGCCATCAGTAGCATTTTCCTTCAACACTTTTCCTCCATTGAGTTTAAGCTTACTTGGACTATTTTTCTCGACTTCAGTTTCAGCCAAATTTTCAATCTCACCCTTTTGAGGTTTCTCATTCTCCTCAACTTCCAAATCCAATGTCTCCAAACTTTCCTTGTTTTCTTTTCCATTGTTTCCTGTTGGACTACTTTTCTCAATTATAGCTTCAGCCAAACTTTCAGTCTCACCCTTTTGAGATTTCGCATTCTTCTCGACTTCCAAATCCAATGTCTCCAAAGTTTCCTTGTTTTCTTTTACATTGTTTCCTGGAAAAGAATCCTCCTCAAACTCACTTGTTGCATATTCAGATTCCTCTTGATCTTCTTGTGATGAAAACTTGGATGATGACAATGATTTAGCGGGGCTTAATTCAATATCTTGGATTGCATTTTGATCATGAAAAGCATTGTCTTCATTTTCCATCTTGATGACATACAAAGTCTTTTCCTTGGCTTCACTGTAGTGTTCCTCAGGTTCATTAATTCTAGGCTTCAGATTATTCTTAACTCGCAACGCGGTTTTCAGGCTTTTATGCATATTAATACATGCAATTCTTTTTCTAGAAGATTTCGATGACGAAGAAACCCTTGGTGAAATTGCTTTGGAGGAATCTAGATTCAATGAAGTCACATGCGTTTCAGAAAACTTCGATGAAGTTCGCGTCTTCTTGATAGTGGAATTCAATGAAGTTTTGGCCATCTGAGAAGTCGATATTGGATGAGTTTTCAGCCTTTGAGAGGTTGATTTCAATAGAGGTTCCTCCTTCTTGAAATTTGGTATTGATGAAGCTCCAACCCTCTTGGAAATTGGTTTTGGAGTAGTGTCCACCTTAGAACTTGATGAAATTTCTTGCCTCCTTGTTTTGTAGGTAATGGAATTCTGCGATTTTGGAAGGAGGGGCAATCGCTTCACACCGACCAATGATGTTTTCTTCCTGTTTATCACAACTTCGTTGCCAGGTTTAACTAGCTCACCTGGTCCAGTTTTAACGACCTTTATCGTGTCTGAGACATTAGAAATCCAGACCTCAGAATCAGTTGATTTTCTGTGTTTGACCAATGACATCTTCGTTGGTTCGGAATTCATTGATACGCGAAGTTTCACACCTGACGTTACGACTTCAGCAAGGTTCTGTAGTGTACTTCTGTGAAGTTGTGTCCTTTCAGCTATCCTAGGTATGAAACTTGTTTTCTTTTCCTCAAATGCAAGCTTCATCCCATATTTGCAAAAATCATGACAGGAACCTGTTGAATCTTGAAGACAACGAGGAACAAGTTTTTCTTCATTGTTTCCAGGACTAGTTTTTGCAGAAGAGTGTCTTCTTCTTAATTCGCCGACGCGTGACATAGTTACTCCAGAAATCACTGGTACATCAATACATTCCTCGGCCATTTGATCTTCAAGAAACAATCCTGAAACCGCAGAAGAAGACACTATTCAATGGTTAATAACAGAAACTGCAATAGCAAGGCCTATTCAAAATTTCAGCACAAGAAAAACATAAGAGAGTAATTATTTAGTATCTAAATTGACCACTCTTAATGAATAATACTATTTACAAATCATAATCTTTATAAGTTGCAAAACAAAATATATGATTTTATGATCTCTAATTAAACATTTGGCTTAATTATCCATAAATGGAAATAATGTACAGAAATTAATGTATAAGAAATTCAACATCAGAATTACTTGGTTTCTCATCTGATTCATGTACATTAAATTAAACAAATTCGAATTTGAATTCAAATGATACACGTGAAACAATAAATGCAATAAGAACATACCATAAAACAGCAATCATATAAAACAAATGAAATCATAAAAAACTGATGAAAATAATAAAAATAAAAATAAAAAACTAAGAGGCTCCCTCATTCATTAATTTCAGCCACCCAATTTAAAAAATGTACTTCAATGAACAACATTCTAACTTCTAATAAACAAATTTTCTGCATGTATAGGCGTTTCAATTGTGCATCTCTAAGATTTAAGAAAATCTTTGAAGCATCGACTTAGTCGACATACATCAGACACTATACTAATACAATACATAGACATAACTAATAATTTAAGAAAATGATAAAGATTGGATATAACTATATGGGTTAGTGTTATGTCAATGTTGGATACAGACACACACAGTGTCGGTCGCAAGGTTTTTTATGGCGATTCCCAACCGCAAATGCAACCACAACATATAGCATTTTGAAGTCCCGCAACCTCAATTTCGACAGCATCAACCACATTTTCTTTCTAGTATGAAGGTTGACGGTGCAACCCTAATTGCGACCAAAATGGCAATTTAAAACCACGGTCGAGGCAACATAGAAGGAAATCAATAAAGAATAAAACAACAACTTTAAATATAAAGCATTACAATCAGATTCATTTGGTCGTTTTCATCTTAAATATGCATCTAACTCATGCTAACATATGCATAAGACAAATAATTTCATACGTTATATTCATAAAAGACAAAAAAAAACTCACCTTACACTAAATTCTTCAGCAAGCCCACATCAAAAAACTTCAAAAAAAAGGGTATACTTTGAAACCCTTTTTTCAAAACTCAATCAAAATTCCATATTTCAAAGAACTCACTAATTTCTCACAAAAATAAACAAAACCAATGTAATATCATAGTTTAAAAAAAAACACATACCTTTGTTATATAACACCACATCACAGAGAAAAAAAAATAGGGTTAGGGTTTAACAGAAAAACAAGAAAAAAGGAACAGTTTCTAGTTTCAAAATTTGAAATGAAGATTAGGGTTCAAGAGATTGTAACAGTTTTTGGTTTGGTTTGGTTTTGGTTGAGCGTGTTAGGTGTTACTACACTATAGCGCGTTTGTTATATAATCTAAAAATAAGAGAGAAATATTTTGTTATTTTTTTTGGCGGGTACAAAGATTTTCTAAATTTCCTAAAAGAAATTTGTTTTCTAAACTTGACATCTTTTCAGATTTATACTTGCTTCTTTTTTTGGTTATATTATTATACCTTTTCACTTTTATATGAGAAAAATATTAAAAAAAAATTAGATTGTTGAGATTTTTTAATGGAAACATAAAGTAGAGTATTTTTTTTAAGGGAGAAAGTAGAGTATATAAAAGAAATAAAATCCTTATAAAAAATATAATCATAGCAATATATAAAATGAGAAAATCAAGTGTTGTTATTTTAACAGATTTATGATTTATTATGTTGTAATTAGAATATTTATTTGATTTGTTAATTAACTGTTGATAATATCCATTTAAGTGATCGTAAATAGTTTTACATCCAACACTTTGCGGTTACAAAATGAGTTCACGTAGCAATATTATGAGTTCTCTCACTTTGTAGATTTTAACATTTGTATGAAAACTTTTTTTTTTTTTTAATAATATGAAACTTTATTGTAGACTTTGAATTTCAAATTTTGAAATATTGAAACGATAATTAAAATTTAACCGGATCATCAAAACTTTAAAAGTGATCAAGTGTGACACATGAAAAAGTGATCAAGTCTTTTGCTCTTCCAAACGAAATTTAATAAAAAAAAGAAACTGAAATTTCAGCATTGAGTACTTAGATTTTATTTTTTAGAGGAGCATTGAGTATTATAGATTTTCTTTTTTCAACATTAAGACAAGGATGGGCCGTTTTGATTGATTTTCATCATTTATTATTTTGATATACAATATGAATTTGTATTTGAATAAACATAACTTCGTTCAAAAGAAAAAAAACATACTCCACTTCTTGTTTGTTTGTTTGTTTTTATTTTTTTACAAGAAACGTAACATCTTGTTGATCCTCTAAATAGGCATCTTGTTGATGCTAAGTTGTCAATTTTGGTAACTTTACTGTCACTCATATTGTCCTCATTTTTTTTTCTTTTTGTCACTCAAATTGTCCTCATGTTTTTATAGTGATTATTATGAGTCTCAATTCAATTCAATCACGAAGGGTTGAGGTAGATTAAAAACAACCCCATATTCTCCTACACAGCATACGTAGAACCAAAAGCTTTCAACCTGCAGATCTCAATAGATCAGAAACAAAATAAGGGGAACAAAGGTCACTAAAGCAAAACACCAATAGACACCACCTCAACCATACCCACACAGTTGCGCGAGGTGCAGCTGGTGTGATGATCCAGAGAGAGATGACGGGCGTATAACACTGCTCAAAACCATAATGATTTGAATCTGTGTTCGAAGCTCCCTCCAAAGCTAACCATTTAACCAAAGGCATCAGAAGCTGAAGCCCAACCACCATCGTAGAAATTTCCTATCTTCGAGTCGAGGATATATGAAGATTGAAGATAAATGGTTCTTAGAAGACATAATCATATTCGAATCGTTGTAATTCAGTTTTATCCAAATCAGGAAACTCCGTCAGTGTTTTGAGTCTTTTTATTGAGAAATCATGTAAATCAACAAAGCAAGACATCAAGTGAAGGATCGAAGATGTAAATATCGAAGGTCAAAATTTAATAAGAAAATTTATTCAAGCCATTACATTAGAAAGGAATGTATAAAAACATCCTACTTTATGACAATTGGCATTGCATTTAATTATCTCCTTCGTCGCTTAACTCAATTGGGTTGTCTTCGACGGTCCCTAGGGCACCTGCTTTTGGTTGAGGACCGAAATAACAAGTCCTCTCGCTCCTCCTCAGCCTTGACTGGCTGTACACTGGTACCTTCGATTAGCTTTTTTTAACGGAACCATCACATTCGATTATGTGCCATGTCACATGCGATTTTGCTTTCTTCTTATCACTCACATTTTTCAATTGAACATCACCTTGATTCTGAGACATATCAGAGAAGGAAGAGGAGGAGGGAGTGAGAAGGAGAGAATGAGAGAAATGGTGAAGGTTGGGAGAATATTTATAGGGGAAATGCAAGTCTAGGTTTTATCTAACCATTTTGGTTGGTCAAAAACGTGTAAAAAAATGTGGTAAACCATCTTACCACCGTCTAAAAAATATGAAAAATATGGTTTTGAACTAGCGTGAGTTAACTCACGCTGCGTGAGTTAAGTTACACTGCGTGGGTCAACTCATGCTGCGTGTTGTTATAAACCGAGGCAGAACCTCATTTCCTCATTTCCTATCTCAAAACTCTCTCAAATCTCTCTCAAATTACCCAACTCCGAAATTCCTTCAACTTCAAATCAAACAACACTCCAATAACAACAACAAGTAAGTTTTCACTTAAATTATGTTGGTATGATAGATTTCTTCACTTAAACTAGAATTTTTTAGGTTTAGTGTTTTGTTAAAATTTTGATTTTTTTTGCAAGAAATGATTCAATGTTACATGTAAATGACTTATAGTTCTTAATTGTTATGATGTTTAGATGTTTGCATGTTTATGTTAGATTTTTGGGTTAAATAAGTTTTTTGTCCCTATAAATATTGTGAATTTTGATTTTAGTCCTTAAAAAATTAAACTGAATGTTTTCATCCTCATAAAAAAATTTATTTTGTTTTTGGTCCCTAATGAATATAATTTTGACATGTTTTTGAATTTTTTGAACACAATAAGAATAT
>Ga0315913_1006424_pt1 | contig 14208 bp, 8 predicted proteins | sample MpolsnodulesMG_FD_207736 | JGI IMG/M metagenome (GOLD analysis project Ga0315913, IMG submission 207736) | Medicago polymorpha root nodule microbial communities from Los Angeles, California, United States - small nodules | ecosystem: Host-associated > Plants > Roots > Nodule | place: USA... | reverse complement strand
TAGTACTTTGATTATGGATCTTGTACACTTGAACAAATTGTTTAGCATATCCAATTGATTATTTTTAATACCTTGTTATTGTCAAAACTCAATAGGTGACTTGTGAAACACCCTTTGTTCCAACACAATCAACCATGAGAATAGGCGTGGTTGCTAGAGGAACACACACTCACTGCACCTCGAGAGAGGCTTTCATACGCTAAAGAGAAACTTGTCTTTAGAAAGTAGGTCAAATATAAAGTCATGGTTTAGGGTTTGTTTGTGAAGGATTCGTCATTACGATGAACCAGTAATCCCAAGGCACTTTTTATTATTATTGTTTTTAACCTTTAAAAACCCAATCTTTACAATCAAACTTTCTTCTAATCATCTCTTAAAAGTAAATCAAATTGAACAACTCCCTGTTGGAACGATACTCTCTTACTACTTCGGTAAAACCGCACACTTGCGGTTTTGCTCATCAGTCATCATAATTGTTGCCTCTTTCATGAATCTTTGATTTTCATGTTTATGCGCATGTTTATGGTTAGTGGTATCCATGCTTGTTGTTATCTTTAATATTGATTTTATGCATGTTCATTGGTATTTATGCATGTTTATGTCGGCTTGTAGTCAATTGCGATTGCTCACTTGCTTGTTTATGATATTCCACTTTGGTTAATATTCCTTTTTGACGTTGTTAAAGGGGGAGTTAATGTTGATATATTTCTTCATATGTGACTATGTGACTATATATATTGCCATATTTGTTTGCTCATGTTGGTGCATTTCTTTTATGCTATGTTTTAGGGGGAGAGATTAGCCCACATCATAAACATTTGTTTGACATCATCAAAAAGGGGGAGAATGAAGATAATATTGCTTATTGCTTTAGTTTATGTTTTGATGATGTCTAAGATAGCTAGGTTTATTTGATGATGTTCTTTTATGTTGATTAGCTTTAGCTTAGAAACTTGTTAAAGCACCCTAGCAAACCATGTCTCATAGTGTCATGTGGTTCTTTGATGTCGTGTGTGTTGTCATGTGATTCTTTGATGTCTTGTGTGTTGTCATACATGGAAAATCATTCCGTGAATTGCTTGATTCTATTCATGATTCATTGATTCCTATCAAGCATTCCTTTTGTCCATTTTTCTTGTGTCACTCCTTTTGAATTGAGTCAAATTTTCTTGAATAGTATCGCAGTGAATCGATTCACAGTTTTCTGAATCGATTCAAATGTTGTCAGCATCTATTTTTCACTTCTTTCTTGCCTGAATCGACTCAAATTTCAGTGAATTGTATCATGAAACTCTAACTTTGATTGAATCGATTCATAAGATTTTGAATCGTAACAATCTTCATCCAGGGAGATTTAAATCGATTCAATTTGTTTCAGATGCGTATCAAACTTCATTGTTCATCTGGCTTGTCATTTAGTTGTCTGAATCGATTCACACAGTAAGTGAATCGATTCACTCAGTTGTTTTTGGCCGAAATTTTGCTCTTTCCACCCTTTTCTATACATACACACTTCCTCGTAACACCCAAAGCATTGACTCATTTGCATCAATTCTCTATAGGTCTCAAAAACTCATTGCTCATGCATTCTTCAAGATTAAACACTTTTTCTTAGAATCACTTTGTCTTTGAGTGTGTAGATTCTCTAGGGTTCTAGTAGGGATTGTAAGTTGGTTCTCTCAAGAAGATTAATTGGGCTTAATCAAGGCTTCATAGGAAGTGAATAATCTCATTCCACCTCCAAAGGACTTGGGGGTCTTTCTAACTGTTCATGAAGTCGAAGGGGGTTCGTTTACCGGATGTAGCATTGAAGACTCGAGTGAAGAGATCGAAGGAGTGCACGGGTAATTTAAGGATCCGAAGATTCAAGGACCACCAGATTCAAGGGTTACTTGAAGTTTGGGGGAATTTGTTTTACATAGGAGTTGAAGAATTAGGGCTTTAATTTGAAGGAACTCTTGTAAACGTTGTAATCAACTTTTCATACATAGTGGATGACCTTGGTCAAGGCATACTTCGTCAAGTAGAGTAGACGTAGGCCTTAGCGAGGATGAAAAAGGGCGAACTACTATAAACACTGGTGTTCTCTCTCAATCCTTATCCTTTACATTTTGATATTGCATGTGATTGATTGAATAATTGATAGTTTAATTGCTAGTGTTGATCTAAGCTGTTTTAATTGAAAATTGACCAATTCACTGAATTGGGTTTGAACACTTCACTTAGATCAATTGATTGCAACATCAATTCAATTATTCAATCTCACTTGTATTGTGTTTTAATTTGATAGAATAGTATATTTGTTCATATAGGTTTGGTTTGAAATTGTTATAAGTTTTGTATATTGTTCAAGGTTGATTAAAGTTTGATTGTTAATAAGATTTGTTTATTGAACCCCTCAATTCTAAAATCAAATATTATTACTCACATATTGTCTTTTCGATTCATTGATTGTGATAATTCGAGCGCAACTCCAATAGTCTATTTGTTAAAATCAATTTTCACTAAATCTCCGGAAAAGTTTTCAAACGCGCTATTCACCCCCCCCCCCCCCCCCAGCTTGGTATTTATCTAGCCATATAGACATAGTTCAACAAAAATGGTCCCAAAACTATCATCCGACCTTGGGGTATTTTTCGGGAAAAAAATAGGACGCGTGAGAAACATATAAGGTGAGAAAAGTAATAGTCATAATTTATTTTGCACTTAAGTTAAATTTAACAGCTTTAAAAATAAAGTTAAAGTTGTTTATACTAATTCTGTTGTGGCTAAAAGCTAACATTAAAACTGAAAAATATTTTAAAAAATTGTTCTTATAAAGTGAAAAAATATTGGCAAATTAATGTTTTAAAAGTTTGGTCTTATAAAACATAATTATTATTATTTTTTTAGGGAAAGTTGCTTATAGCATTTCATTAATAATAATAGTTTCAATACAACAGGGGATAACATAATAAATAATGGGACTAGCTAAGGAAGTGACTTCTCTTGCAAGAGCATGAGCCGCCGCATTCGCTTGTCGCCTAGAAAACTCCACCCTGGAGTTTGTAAAAGAGGTTGCAAAGAGATTCCGACATGTATCTATGATGTTACCAAATTCTGAAATGTCGGTTCTACGAGAGTGGAAAGCATCTGTAGTGGTCTCAGAGTCCACCACAAAATCAATATTATCAAATTTCATATCATTCATCCATTGAAGAGCATGAAACAAACCCAAAGATTCGCCTACTTCTACCGGATAAATAGAGTTAAACTGCAACATCTTTGCCAAAACAAAAGCACCGGAATAATCCCGCAAACAAATACCTATGCCTGTCTGTTGGAATTGTTCTGAAAAATCTGCGTCTATGTTTCACTTTAGACGACCTTGCGCAGGTGGCTGCCACTGCTGTACAAAAGGGGCCGAAAGCAATGGCTGTTGTTGCTGGACTTGCTGCTGAACCGAAACAGGTTACAGCTGATGTGCACCTGCTTGCATAGAAGTTTGAGACAGGAAATTTGCTTCTTGCCAATCATCAATGAGAGCCTGGGCTCTGTCAACAACATTATCACTTAATTCATCAACATCTTCCCACACTTTAAGATTTATGTGTTTCGACAAACTCCAACACAACGCTGCAAATCATTGTTTAAAATTGAGAGGAAGATGTTCAAGAAGGTAGAAGATAGAATCAATAGTTATATCATTATGGAATACCGCATTTTGGATATCGTACCATAACCCAGCCGAAATCCAGACTTGGATGGAAAACGAGCATTCGAAAAAAATGTGATTAAGATCCTCATGCTCGGAAGTACAACTAACACACCGCGTAAGACACGAGACACCCTTGTCTTGCAATCGAATCCTAGTTGGTAAACATCCTCTGCACATGCGCCAAATCAGATGCTTAACTTTTGGAAGCACCTTTAAACGCCAAATGTCCCACCAATTACCCAGTTGAAGAAGATGGGAAACATCAAGTAACTCTTCCACACATAATATATATGCACTACGTACCGAATAATAGCCATTCTTCTCTACTTTCCAAATCAACCTATCATTTTGAACTTGTTCAATTAAAGGCGTATGCAATATACAAGAGGCATTATCATCACTAAATATTTGTCGAACAAGAGGCACATTCCAACTCTTACAATGATCAAGCATTAAGCTCTTAATAGAATAATTATGAACAAAGTGAGCGCCCTCAATGGTACAATTTATACACTCACCATTGGAAAGCCAAGGAGCATCAAGACTAGGAATTGAAGCGCCGGAACCGGTTTTCCACCGCGCTCCACCTCACACAATGAAACGCGCACGAAGGATACTACGCCACACAAAACTTGGATTGTAGCCGATAGTAGCAGTAAGATAGGACTTAGATGGAAAGTACCGTGCTTGATAATGCGAGAGACTAAAGAATTAGGCTCGGTTAAAAACTTCCACCCCTGTTTTCCCAATATAGCTAAATTGAAAGCCGATAAATCTTTGAAACCCATACCACCGTAAGTTTTATGGATGGAAAGTTTTCCCAACTCATCCATTTAATTCCACGATGAGAGGTACGACCATGATCCCACCAAAATGAGTTAATCATTCTTTCAATAGTAGTAATCAAAGTGCTCGGTAATTGGAAAATACTCGTGACATAGGAAGGGATAGCTTGAAGAACCGACTTGATCATAACCTCACGCCCCACCTTAGAAGTAACTTGATGTTTCAGCTCATCTGACACATTTCTGCTATAGAAAATTCTGGACTTCGGTAAGCTAATAGCTTGGCCAGAGGCCGCTTCATAAATATTAAGAATATTCTTCATAACGTGAGCCTGACTATCTTTTGCTTTGAAGAAAAGAAAGCAGTCATCTGCAAATAAAAGGTGAGAGACCGGGGGAGCCCCATGGCATATACTAGTACCAGATATAACCTGACGCTCTTCTGCATCCCTAATAAGAGAGGAAAGACTTTCTGCACAGATTATAAAGAGATACAGTGAGAGTGGATCTCCTTGACGCAACCCGCGACCTGGAATGACTGGTCCAACGTGCTCACCATTGACAAGAACACTATAGTCGACGAATTCTATGGACATGACCATCCATTGAATCCACTTCTGATTGAAGCCCATTTTAATCATAACCTCCTTGAGATATTCCCAATCCATTATGTCATACGCTTTACTGATATCAAGCTTTAGAGCAACATATTTGTCTTGACCTCTAGTTTTTGTCTTCATAAAATGAATGACTTCAATAGCTACCATTGTATTATCTAGGATTGTTTTATCTGGGACAAAAGCTAACTGATTATCAGAAATGTATTTATGAAGAATTAACTTGAGTTGATTTGCAAGAAATTTAGCAATGAGCTTGTACAAGACGTTACAAAGGGCTATAAGGCGCCAGTCTTTCATAGACTTCTGAGTATTACCTTTCGGAATAAGAGCAATATTCGTCATATTAAGATCAGGAGGGAAACTACCTATTGCAAGCCAGAAACAACACTCCTTAAAAATATCATCACTACAAAGGTTCCAAACTGGTGATAAAAGCCCGGATTAAATCCGTCAGGTCCGAGACATTTATCAGGATGCATAGAAAACATTGCTAAATGGAATTCTTCCTTTGTAAATGGGGCAGTAAGCATTGCGTTGTCTTCCATCGAAACAGACTGGCAGATAACATGAAGGACAGGAGTCGTTGCACTAATGTGTTTTTGAAATAATTCAACAAAACAATTTCTTGCAATGTCACACATACCTGCACTATCAACAATTTTATTACTAGCATCATCCTCAAGAGAAAGAATTTGATTAACCTTTTTCCTAGCAGTTGCAGAAGCGTGGAAATTTTTTGTGTTGCGGTCTCCATATTTGTACCAGTGAGTTTTGGCCCGTTGACACCAATAGGCATCTTCCTGAGAAAGAAGTCTACTCATTTTCTTTCGTAAACTCAACAGAGAATCTTGACTAAGACCAGAGCTATTCAACCGAACATTTTGTATCTGACGCCTACAATCTTCAATATCTAACTCCAGTTTATCGTAGTGATCTCTACTCCAAACCACAATATCCTCTGCGCATGATGATAGTTTAGAAATGACCGAGTTTGTTGATTGAGTATGCCAAGATTCAGCCACAAGTTCCTTAAAACCAGGTTCAGAATGCCAACCATTTTCGTACCAAAATTTGCGTCTATGAATATGAGGTCGAGAAACAGAACTTCTATTCAAAAGAATAGGGTGCCGCAAGATTCTCTAAAGTAGCATTAGGGAACAAATGGAACCAACTTGAATTAGCTAAAGCTCTATCAAGACGCTCCTTAACTACACAGGGCGTACCCAAACTATTGAACCACGTAAAGGGATACTCCTCCACCGGAACATCCACCAACCCTGAATCAAGAATAGCTTGCCTAAACCCGTTAATCAACCAATTAGAATGAACAGTTCTGCCTCTTTTCTCACTCGCGTCCATTATGTCATTGAAATCTCCTAGAATGCACCAGGGACCAGTGGTTTGATTATTGACGAAGGAAATCCCACGCAGCTTGCCTACATCCCCCCTCGGGGTACCGTAGTAGCCAGTGAGTTTCCACATACCATGAACAGGATCAACAACATCAACAGAGATATGATTATTAGAATAATCTACAAGATGACAATCGAAAGTGGCACGCCAAAAAAGCGCAAGCCCACCTCCTCTACCACAACGATCTATAGAAAAACAGGAATCAAAGTCAAGCAAGTAACGTAATTCTTCAATTTTATTTCGATGGACTAGTGTCTCACTTAAGAAAAGAATGTCCAGATTGAAGTGCCGAACTAGGTATTTTAAGTCAGGAATTGCACTCGGCTACCGAAACCCCGACAATTCCAACTTATCATACTCATTTTTCTCGGCCGGCATGAACCTCATGTCCTGCGTCTTGATCAGCAAACAGAAAATTATTGTTCACACGCATGACAACGTCCCTCAGCAGCAAAGATTATGTAATGGATAGTATATCATAAAGCATATGGACCAAAAAGATATGGCAGGCAACAATGATTATGCAACAATGGGATAAGGAAACACTTGGAGAAAATCATGATATAGCAGCGTTATTGAAAAATTGACAATAAGCATGGCTAATCATCCCTTATGTCTTCAAATAATCGGTTGTAAAAGAAAAGCAATACGATCAGATGACTCAAAGTAGGAGAGATCTTACCATTTGAACCAACGATCGACGAACCAAGCTCTCACAAGGATGAGGCGATTGCTAGCAGCAAACCCTAGGAGAGAAAACGCTAATAGCAAAACTTTTTTTTCCATGTATTTTTATAAAACATAATTATTAATGACTGAGATATTTTAAAATTAGAACATTTTTTTAGATTATCAGTTTTAAAATTGAAACGTAGCTTCTATAAAATAATTATAAATTAATTATTAACATTTGTCTCTAAAAAATAAAAAACAAATATTTACTACAAAAAATTATTATGAGAAAGATATTTTTTTAGGTAAATTTATAGTTTAAACATTCACTGGAATGTTTGATTGACATCACAATTAGGTTGAAACTTAAAACTTCTATAAAATAAGGAATCAACGACATTTATATTTAAAAAAATTGCAAAAAATAAGGAAAAATTACAACGTAAAATGGGGAGACCAAACCTTACCAAAAAAATAATAAAAGTTTGGTATTTTTCGACGAGAGATTAAAGTAATGATCTATTCTTTGTGATTTAAAAAAAGTCTATTGTTGTTTATATTTCCTCCGTCCCATATTAAGTGACACAATTGACTCTGTCACATAAACCAATGCATATGTTTTATCTTTAATATCTTCAATTCTCTATTAGAAAAAATTATGAAATTTAATATTTTAAAAATATTTATTGAGATGAATCCAACAACATCTTATATGATATTATTTATCTTTGTATATTAGTAGAAAAATGTGGTGAAAATATGTTATGTCAATATTGTACATTTTTAAATAGGTCATTTATTACGAGACGAAGGGAGTAATATCTAACGTGCTACTAACACGTGAAGTTTTGTTTTACAATTCACCATGACTAAAGTTGTATAATAATAATAATTATCATTATTATTTTAAACTCTATAAAATGTTCTAATGATTGCAAAAGAACTTGATTTAAAACATGTCAAGTTAGTCATGGGTCACAAACAAAGACACAACACAACATTAATAAAAACACATTAATAAAGAACGACATTTTATCCCCACACAGAAAAAATCGAATGGTGGCTCACCTGTATCTTTTATTATCCTTTTCTTTCTCACTTCAACATCACTTCTCTCTAATTTTTAAGTTCATCATTGAATCTTACATTAGTACCTTCCATTTTTATTCAAACATTTATTCTTTTTTTGAACAGCCAATATTATTACTTGGAACCAAACTCACAAGGTGGTAGTTCGTCAGAAAAACACAATTACAACACCCGAGCGCAAATAGCATCATGAAAACATAAAAATTAAAAGAGAACTCAAATCATTACACACAACCAATTCGTGCAATCTTGACGATTATTTTTATCGTGCACTTTAGTTTTTCCTAAAAAAAAATTATGATGCAATATGTTTGGCTTTTTATATAAAGATGAAACATGCATGTTATATTGTAATTGAGGCAAACTTACTTGAACACAAGACCAAATAATTTTTTTGGGCTCACACACAAAATCAAGAAAGAAATAAAAGAGAAAAAAAATTATATGACATCAATTGATATAACTAAATACTTTTTGATTAATTTTATTAATTACATGTGAGTATGTCCAAATAATATTTATTTGGGGTTGTGTCAGAAAGACTTTCTCCTTGGCTTAAATAGTAAAATATGACGGTTTAATAGAATTTGATTGGTTTTTTTGGTTTATTAATATGTATAATTAGAGATGAAAAGAGTCATTTATGTTATGATTTACCAAGTGTAGCTTTGCTCAAAAAAAAAAAAACAAGTGTAGCTAAGATGATTTTGTTATTATTCATTAATCATTTACCACACTTTGATGATTAGATAATCAAAATTAAAAACAATCTGATGCAAATCAAAACAAAAATAAATAAGGTAAGAATATTGGTTAATCATAGCAAAAAAAAATGATACCAATATACCAAAACATGCGATATGACTGGTTTATTATATAAAGATGACATTGTAATTGGTTTACATAGTAAAAGATAGTGATTTAATAAAATTTGGTTGGTTTAGTAATATGTATAATTAGAGTTGAAAACAATTCAGTTATGTCAACTGCAAATCTTTTTTTTTTTTTTTTTGAGTTCATGTCAACTGCAAATCAAGTGTACCTGAGTTGATTTTTGTCAATATTCATTTAACCACTTTAATGATTCGCTAATAAAAAAAAAGTAAAATTTGATGCAAATATAAATAAATAAGGGAGGAATATCTACTAATTAATAAAATAAAATAAAAAAGTGATGTAAATATACAAAACCATTAAATCTAATTGACTTATTATACAAAGTTGACACATGTTACACTATAATTGGTTTACATATTAAAAGGAGACTATGGGATAAAAATTGATTGGTTTAATTATTTGAAAAAATTCAGCTGAGAATTTTTAATATATTCGGAAAAAAAGTGATATATAATATATGCATATTATAATTTGAACAAGTACTCATGAACTTAGTTCAATTAGTATGACAATGCATTATGTATGCAAGGTCCGGAGTTCAAATTCATGCCACCATAAAAAAAATTATAATTTGAACAAATAAAAAAAATGATGAAAACAAGCGAAACAATGCAATCCGATTGACGATTATATAAAGATGACACATGATTTTTGCTAACTTATTTTACATGGTGCTTATTGCTAATATACTCCCTCCGGTTACTTTTATAAAGAAAAATTCATTTTTAAGATTCATTCAATTTTATTTTTTTTGAACGAATCAAAATGGAACAAAATATTAACCAATAGTGATTCACCCCCCACAAGACGTGCTGAGAAGTGAAACACCAAGCAGAGTACAAAGTCACAGTTTGCACCTAGCAAAGAGGAGCAAGAGAGCTACTTCTAAAATAATTACATAGAAACTTCCATACAAAGAAGTGGGTGACGACAACAATCATGGTAACAAAAAACAAAATAAGGTTGATTTGTTTTCAACCATAAAAAGGAATTCAACTTCACTATATCAATGAGAGCAATAGGGTCGGAGTGCACACCTTTAAAGATGCGGTTATTTCTCTCTTTCCAGATTGCCCCATACACAAGCAAGCCAAATTACCTAAAAAAGTAAGTGTGAAGATCGAGGCATACCCGCCAAATGAACAAACTGATCAAAATGTTCTCCAATAGTACAAGATGGGACAAAATCAATGCCAAGCCACCGCCACAAAAACCACCACACTCGGCCAAAAAGGAGGCATCCAAGAAAGAGGTGATCCGCCGTTTCGGTGCAACCACAACCTCCCACACACATAATATTATTAGCTCATTCATTCAATAATTAATGTATCTACTAGGTATTATAGACCAAATAGATTATCATTCAATGACTCTACAAAATGAAATTTTGCTTATAATAATAATCGGAGGGAGTATGATTTTTAATTTATTTTTTTTCCATAGCATGACTTTTTTTGTGGTTACACGTAAATAGACTTATTTAAATACTGGATATATGAGTATTTGTTTGTTTTTAAATTTTTTAATAATACTTATTAGTTCAATTTAATCTATCTTTACTATTTCATACTATGTTCCAAACATTATTAATTATTTTAATTCTTAATTGTCAATTTTTAATATATTATATGTTATATCCTTAAAAAAAATTGATATGTTATATGTTGTATCAAACATACGAAAGTAAATTATAGTATATTATACCTATTTCATAATATGTTTTAAATAAACATAATCGCTTATTTTAATTCCTAATTGTTAACTTTTAATATATTATTATATTTAATTCACATTTGAGCTAGGTAGTAATTTTATTTTACTTTTGTATTTAAGTCTGAAGTAGTATATAAATTCATTGAACATCACAAATTATTATAGACTAATTTCATAATGTTGATAAAATTACACGTGCTTTAACATAATTACATACGTTGCAAAGCTTTATTTTCCTTTACTTTTTTTTTTAAATGATTTTTTTTTTACCAAATTACAATTGTTCAAATTAAAAGCTCAAGAACTGAAATGATTATGATGATGACAAAGGATGTGTAGGACTAAGTGGTTAAGCTCAATAGTTGCTCAAGATATTCAGCACCCAAATCTTCAAACACAAACACATTTTTAGATTTAGTATTGGTATCTCTCTGTGTTCCATCACCATGATGATCAGTTTTTATTTTCTTTTTACTAACTTCATTGGATGATTTTCTTGTGATGTGTTTTCTCTTGATTGCCAACACAGGGGATGTAGAAGTACCTTCTTCCAAAGGCTCAGAATTTCTAGCCATTTCTTTGAGTGAATCTTTAACTACGTCCTCTGGAAAATTCAACACTGCCAATGAACCTCTTGTTGAAAAAGCAGCTTGGTCATAAGCTAAAGCGGCTTCTTCCTCTGTGTTGAATGTTCCAAGCCATACTCTAGCCCCTTTCCTTGTTGAGTCCCTTATCTCCGCCGCGAATTTCCCCCATGGCCTTCTTCGTACTCCTCTAAACACCCTTTTGTTACTTTCTTCAATTGTTTGTAGTGGCAAGGATGACGATGTTTTCTTTTTGTTTTTGTTTTTTTTGGATGGCAATGACGATGATGTTTCAGTCTCTTTGATCACTTGTGTATAAATAGTAGTATTATTAGATGAGACATCTAGTGATCCATTGCTTAGCAATGGAAATGAAGAGTTGGATTCAATAGATAATGATAATGGTAATAATAATGATTCCTTTGTTTGTGATTGTGAGTCCTTGTTGAAATTGATATCACCATTGAAGAAATCAACGATATCTTCTAATTCCCAAGAGATATTATCATTAGAGAAAGAATTTTCATTGAAGTATAGAAGGTTTTGGTTTTGATTTTTTAATACAGAAGGATCAAAATTCATGGATTCTTATCAAATGTTCTTTATCACTTGGAATTTTTTATATACGTCTAATCTAGTTTTCCCCTTTTTATAGTGAAACACTATCAATTTTATATTCGCCTCGACCTCGTAAAGGTGTATACACTTTGAAATAAAGAGAAACATTGACTGAGTCGGGATTATTTTTTTTTGGATGGGCCACCAAAAAATTATAATATTTAAACACAAAATTTATGTTATAATAAGTATTAATTAAGCACAGAGTTGATCATAAAAAAAATTAAACTAATTTTAAAACTATATAATATTTCTCTATGCGAGTGACGTGAAATATTCATTAATAATAGATCCAACTCTAATACTTACATTAATTTTCCTCTCAATAAAAAATGCCATGCTATTATTTAGAAACACACCTCCCATAAGTGAAATAACAAACATAGACAAAGAGTTCAAATAAAGATAAAAATCATAAGCTAACTAATGAATATAATATTTTTTTGGTGACGTAAGCAATGAATATAATTAATCTTCCTACATCAATTTTCAAAAAATACAGTTCAAATAAGATAAAACTCATAAGCTAACTAATGAATATTATTAATCGTCCTACATCAATTTTCAATAAATAGGTTGTAAATAAATTTTCACAATAACTTAACAAAACAACTAAAACAAAATAGAAAAGCTCTAAATATATGCAGTGAACCAAACCAAGCTAAAACAATATTTTGTGTAATTGTAGCAAATAATCAATCTAACTAGTAAATAAGAAATCAACAACAACCAATCTATTTTCTCTCAAAAAAAAAAAAAAAACAATCTATTTCTTTCCACCATGCCGGAAAAATTGAAGTAGGTCTTAAATCCGTCTTAATCTTCGTGATTGAATTCAGATTGGTTACGGTTATGTAGGTCCAAGTTTTAACTTGCTAATGATGTTGGTTCAATGGATTATTTGGCTCGAAAGGGCGGATATGATTTGTTGTTGTTTGCAGGTAGTTGATGGATATTGGGTTGTTTTTGTGTTGGGAGACGATTCATATGTTGGTTTGGATTTGTAATTCACTATGTTTGACTTTGACTGTGGGGCTCGAAAGGATCGTTTAACTTGTTGTCATTTGTTACAGGGAGTTGATGGTAAATGGACCCCGCTTCCGTGTTGACGGACGATCCAATCACCGCATTGAAAACCTTTGATTAGTTTTAGGATTAATTAGAGAGGTTCGTGGACTTGTGTTGTTTTAATTTTTGGTATTATCCGATTGAGGTCGACCTACACTTTTGCATGGATTTAATGAGTTAGGTTTATTCCCTCAATTTTTATTTCTTATTTATTTTCCCCTTTTTCTAATACTATATATGAGCACAAATGATTAGAGTTTAGTTTGGAGACCTTAATTTAATGTTTTTTTTTATTAATAGTAGCAATTAAAAAAATCAAGAAATTAACAATAAATCAATAATCAACAAGAACATATTAGATAATCATATTGCCTTGTAGGATTAGTTGTAATAGTTATTGAATTGTGTTTCAATTCAAACTTGCTACAATATCTATGTTATTAATTCCTATTTTTGCAGATCATAAGAGCTTTCCAAATAGGGAACGGTGTGAAAACAATAGCAGATTGCAAAGTCGACTATTAATCAATCAAAGTCTTTATTTATTAGGCAAATATATTGATTGTATTCATAAGCAATTACAACCAACGAAATCAAATAATCTATACAAGGTGGATTCTAGGGTGAGGGTCCAATTAAGTCCCTCACCGGTGAACCACGAGAAAAACACCAATAGATTAAATAAGTGGTTCAGATTTATTTAAATTAAAAGAGGGAACATGTAGAACTGCTCACATTTAATCATATCCTGCAATGGTTTCACCCTATGTTACAATTCGTGTAGAAATTCTTCTCATAATCAGATAGCTACTCTTCCCCTCAAACCATCAAATTTGTAAATCAAATTACATGAACCCTAAAATTAAAATAAAAAAAATTCTTCTTCTTCAAACACCAATTCCCCTTTTTCAGGAAGTTCTGTGCAGTACTAGATATGTAATGTAAAACCACTCATCTGGAAAGTCATTTTGAAAGATTGAAACCAATTCAGTACATAATTATTTATAAATTACAATAATGTATAATGCTAAATTATTGCCATCAATCACATG
>Ga0315913_1006423_pt1 | contig 14209 bp, 6 predicted proteins | sample MpolsnodulesMG_FD_207736 | JGI IMG/M metagenome (GOLD analysis project Ga0315913, IMG submission 207736) | Medicago polymorpha root nodule microbial communities from Los Angeles, California, United States - small nodules | ecosystem: Host-associated > Plants > Roots > Nodule | place: USA... | reverse complement strand
ATTGAATTTGAAATGGAATTAGGGTTTAGAAAAAGGGTTCAGATTTTTGTGTGAAAATGAATTAATTGATTTGTAATGGTTTGGTTCGGTTCGGTTCGGTTCGTAACAATTAATTACGGTTAAGTTAACAACGGGTGAAACCATTGCAGGATATGATTGAATGTGAGCAGTTCTACATGTTCCCTCTTTTAATTTAAATAAATCTGAACCACTTATTTAATCTATTGGTGTTTTTATGGCTGGTGTTTCGCAGCTTGTCTTAAAAGGCTTGTTTGAGAATATATTTTTCGGAATTATGGTAGAATCGCTTCTGGATTTATGTGGTCAAAGTTTGAATTCTTCATAGTACATTTTATTTTTTACACTGTTTTTACAAGCAGCAAAAATTCTTTGATACTACTTGTTTTGATGACTTTATTTATTTTAATCAACTACTTGTATATAATATTAGTTTATTTGCAGTATATATAAAAATAAAATAAAAAATAAAAAAATTGGGCCCTCAAATTTTGGAGGCCCAGCTCAGTAGAGCTGTTTGCACCCCCTCATGGCCGGCCCTGTCTAAACCATATAAACTACCCTTCAGTGTTTTGGTCTGACATCTGTTCTTCGAGTTAATTTTGTTAAGAGTAGTATCATGGATGTCAATGTGGATCTAGTTTTTTTGTATGGCTAAGGGTTTATCATTGTAGAGTTGGATTTGTCCCCTTTAGATACCTAGGTGTTCCTGTTGGGGTGAACCCTAGAAAGGAAGTGATGTGGGATACTTTGGTCGAGTTGATTTCTAAGCAGCTAAGGTTATGGAGTAGCATGTATGTTAGCATGGGTGATATGGTGGTTCTAATTAATTATGTGCTTAATTTGATCCTTATAATTTACCCTTTTTTTCATGAAGATGACGGTCAAGGTCTGAAAGAGAATTGTTCAGCTCCAGAGATGCTTCCTTTGGGGAGTGTCGAAGGGGAGGAGAATGATACCTTCGATCCTTTGGGATGATGTGTGCAGGCCAAAATCAAAATGGGTCTTGGGATCAGAGATTTGAGTATTTTTGAATCAATCTATGTTTGGAAAGTGGATGTGGAGGCTTCTTTTTGAATGAACAAGGCTTTGAGAGATATAGTTTATGCTAGGTATGGTGTCAATCATGTGTTTTCAACTACAGGATGGAGAGGTGTTAATTTTTCGGTTGCCTCCCCATGGCAAAGAGGTGTCTTCCTTTTAGGAAATGGGGTTGGTACTTACATTGTTGTGGTTAAGATTTTGTGGGATAGGTGTTTGACTTCCTTATGGGATGAGGTTTGAGTTAGGAATGTACCTCTCAACAAGGTTCCCCATCTTTATCAGGTTTGAGTTTAGAAGTCTTTGATGGTGGGAGAGATGGGTATTTGGGTCAGTGGTGTATGGTTGTGAAATCTGAGGTGGCACCGTAGAATTTTTGTTTGGGAGGGGTTCTTATGGTGGAGATATTGGTGTTGATCTGCGAGGACGATTTTGGTTGGGGCAGACTCTTGGTCTTTGAAGCATTCACCTAAAGGGGTTTACTTAGTTCGGTCTGCATGTGACCCTCTTTTGTATCATGTTTTGGAGGAAGAAGGGAGAGTGTCAACGCTACCTCATTTTCTTGCACGAGTTTGGTGTAGTTGGGCACCTTCTAAAGTCCTAATGTTCTCTCAGCAGCTTCTTTTAGATAGGATCCCATTTCGAGCTAATTTTCTTAGGAAAATGATTATTAATATGCCAGCATGTGCTTGTTTCCCTCTCTCGGAGGTTTATCGAGTTAGTGGATCATCTTTTTGTTACATGTGATGTTGCATATAAGGTGTGGTGTCTGGTTTTTAGGTGTATAGGTTGGTATTCAATTTTACTAGGGGGTTTGATAAGCCCCATTTTGAGGGGTTGTAGGGTTATATAATAAAGTTAAGTTTAAGTGTGATTTTTTTGTTGATTTGACATACAGTTATGTGAAACATCTGGATAACGTTTAATGGTCTTGTGTTTTCATGTAAGATTCTAAATATGGAGGAATTGGTTCATAAGATTCAATTCTCTTTGTGATACTTCTTTGTATATCTCACCCTTGGTTATCACTGTTCTCACTATGAGTGGATGATGGAACCAATTTTTTCTTGAGCCGGTAGTTCATTGTGTGGGGGGCTTGTTTGGATCACTTTGAGAGGGGTTTTTGGTCCATTTCTTGGTTTATGTGTCTTTTTTGTTGGAGTTGGTTTGGTTTTGGTCATGGGGAGGTTAGTTGCTTTTGTTGTTGGTTTTATGCTTTGTGTGGCCTTTTGTGGAGTTGTAGGTGCTTTTTTTGTGGGGTTTTTTTTGTTGTCATTGTTGGTGAGCCTTTCTTGTTGTACATTCGTTCTTAGGTTCTTATATTTATATAATATCTATTTTCCATTCAAATATACAAAAAAAAAACTAAGTATTATTTACAAAAGAAAATAAAGCCACAAAGTTATTCATAAGATTAAAAATCTACTAAATCATAAATTAATGGGAATATTATATTAATCTCCCTTAAGTTTTGATTAAATGTCACAAACCTCCCCTCTAGTTTATAAATGATCGTTAACATCCCATAAGATTTGATTAATTGTCACACACCTCCCATATCCACTAACGCCGTTCATGACTCCCTTAACAGTAAAAATAATTAGCTTACATCCAAAAAATATTCACCAGGCTACTCTTTTTCTCTATGGTTTTCATACTGAAGTTGCCATACCAAAGCTTACATCCCAAGTAATGGTTAATTGTTTTCTCATCAAGTAATTCAACCTTATGCACATCCTCGTGAGTCGTGATCAATCACACCATATTGACTAAAGAAACATGTTGAAAGAAAAAACACTATAAATCTAATTATAGAGATGTGAGTATAATTGTCACTTGCTCAAGCAGGTATTTCAATAAAATTGCCACTTTTTATTACATATGTCAGAGCTCAACTCCACAATGTGTTTCATTTGACGGATCCCATAATATTTAAAAAATAAACTTATAACTAAATTAAAACATTGCAAAGGTAATACATGTCACATTAAATGGGATTCAAAGAAAAAATGCAAGAGTGCAATGTTGTGTTTCTTTTGAAAGAACAAAAAGAGAAGCAAAAGGTGAGGTCTCCTTCAACCTAAGGTTCATTCTGCCGCAATGGCAAAGAGGGCCCTAGGTATTGTGAAGGTTCTATAAACGGGTATCTTACTGTGGAAACGGCCGCCACATAAAGGTATGGGTGGTGGTGGTTACCGTTTTTCTCCGTTTTAGCATAGTGAAAAAATCACGGAAACGAATGTGACAATACACTGTTACGCAGCAATAAAACTCTGTTACCGTCGCGGTAGGGAACCAATTTTTAGCATAGTAATCTTTTCTGGATATAAGAGAATTATTTCTACCGTTAAGAGAGTCATGAACGGCGTTAGTAATGGCTAAGGGAGGTGTGTGAATTATTTCTACTGTTAAGAGAGTCATGATCGGTGTTAGTGGCTAAGGGAGGTGTGTGACAATTAATCAAAACTTAAGGGATGTTAATGATCAGGCCCGGCCTTAGGGGTGCGCAAGCAGCTCAACCAAGCCGGGCCTCCAAAACCTACGGGTCTCAAAAAAATTAATTACGTCTAATACCACACCCCACTTAAATAAAAAAAAATATGTTACTTCTTTTTCTTTCTTCAGTTCACGTTTGAATTTTTTCTAGACTCTAATTCTCCTTTGAACATAAATCTGATGCTACCAAACCACCTCCAATTTATATAATCACTCAATCAGTCAATTTGGAAAGTTATTTCAATAAAAAGAATCACAACAATCATTTCTTTTTCGCATAAACCATTTGTTTCCCCTTTCCCACAACAGAGGAATGATAAATCCAAACGACACCGTTAGGTAAATTTCACCTCTCTTTCACTTAAATTTTTTTTATTTCGTTTCATGTTTCTTCTAATTCTGATTTTTAATGAAGTTTAGCTACACAAAAAAATTATGTTTTTATTTTAGGGGGCCTATTTTAAAAAGAGATTTGAGCCTCCTATTTCATAGGAACGGCCCTGTTAATGATCATTTAAAAACAAGAGGGAATGTCTGTCACATTTAATCAAAACTTAAGGGATATTAGTATAATTTATTAATTGTTGATTCTTATACTAATTTACTAATTCCTTTGGTATAAGATTATTTGCATACAAGTAAATAAAAGGCTTAAATATTGCACTCCTCCCTGTAAATATGGCCGCTGTAAAAAAAAATATTGTTTTTGGTCCCGCAAAAGTTTTTGTTTTTTAAAATAGTCCCTCCAGGGACTATTTTCAGAAACAAAAAAAATTTCAGGGACCTGTTTAAAAAACAAAATATTTAGCAGGGACCAAAAACTACAAAATGGGTCCAGTCATCATGTGTCACGTATGCAAATCATCACAAAATGGGGTCAGAGACTATTTTAAAAAACAAAAAAATTTGCAGGGATCAAAAACAAAACAAAAAAATTACAGGGATCAAAACTTAAATGGGCTATATTTGCAGGGACGAGTGCAATATTTAAGCCTAAATAAAATAAACAGAAGGAAAGCGCTGCAGATTTTTTTTTTGTTTTTACCGCATAAAAAGCTTATAATGAAGCTTGTAATTATGAAATAGGAAAACGTTTAAAAATCCAAAACACATAACCAAAAAATAAACACAAGTCTTATACCAACTTGGATTGTTCAAAACCCAAGATTATTCATAACAAAAATACCTTTTATTTTTCCCACCAATAAGCACTTATCTTACATCCATAATTTCTCTTATATGGTAACCCCATGTTTGAGATCAAAGGATAGTTTGAGGGCTCAGGCTAGGGTGGGAGAGCATGATAGGTCTCCCACCGCGAGTAAGTGAATTAAAAAGATTCTAGCCATTGGATTGTGAAACTATATGATTTTTAACGTGCACCGACAACACTGAATTCTACTTTATTTCATTCACAAATTTTCCCATTCTCTTTCATTTCTAACCCCATCCTTCTTTCTTTCTCCAAGATGTCCAGCAGCCATAAAAACCATCCACCTCTGCCATCTTCAATTCTTCATCCCCATTGCATTCATTTACAGTTTTTTTTTGTTCCCCATGTTTTCTTTCTATTCCTTTCCTTTTATCTTTGAATAAAAAAATTTATAATGACAAAAATTCAGAATATGATGGTGGATTCTAAGGTGAGGGAGCAATTAAGTCTCTCACCGGTGAACCATCTATAATATATCATTAGATCTTTAAAAATGATATCTTCAATTTCAATTTGAATTAAAAAAAACCTTAAATTTCAAATTTCAACATATTGATGGTGCCATATATAATTCATTCTCTTAGTTTTTTATGTAGATATTTTCTCTTGTTTCATGTTTTTTTTCAATTCCTTCTCCCCCTGCCATTCTTATTTTCTCGAGTACTCTCATAAATATGATAGTATGAATGAATGAAACCAGTGTACCAACATATGCTTCAACTCAAATTATAAAAAACTAGTAATAGACCGTCACTTAATATTGTGACAATCATTAAAAACATAATTACATGTTAATATTGTCAAATGTTTAAAAATAATAATTGAAAACTATCAGCATTAATATAAATATTTTTATTGAACAATTTTTTTTTTATATATATAGAAAAATATGTTAAATATTTGAATCGTGTATGTTGTGCATTTTATTTTCTTATGTACGCGAAAACAAATTTTTATTTACATATTTGAGAAAGTCAATAAACTTATTTTTTTTAAAACTCATGATTTTTTTTAGGGAACTCATGATTATTTTAAAACATCAAAATTAATGTAATGTTTCTTTCTTTGAGGGAACTCGTGTTAGATTCACCGTTTTTGGTTTTTTAATCACCCGATTGGGTTGGCCTACATTTTGTGTGGATTTATTGGGTTAGGTTTACGTCCCCCAGTTTTTTTTTGTATTTATTTTTTCCTTTTATTAATAATATATTTATGAGCACCTCACATAGAGTGGAATCTGCAAGACATTCCAACTTTATTGGACTGTCTTATATCCCTTTTTATAGCATTGGACTCTTGCCTTATAAAAACAATGTAATGTTTCTATTAAATAACTTTTTATTTATATTTAAAACACTCTTCAATGTTTGCACCGCACCCGTTGCAGATTTTATGTGTTTTATCTGCATAATTTTTTTATTTAAATATATGAGAAAATTGATATGATAAAATCGTGGAATCTCGTTAATATTGTCAAAATATAAATATTAATAAAGTCTTTCTATTGAATAATTTTTTATTTTATAAGCAAATTACAATTCAATGTTTGCACCGCACCCGTTGCAAATTTTATGTGTTTATATATGTATAAATAAATTTTTATGTACATATATGAGAAAATTGATATGGTAAAATTTTGAAAACTCGCGACCATTTTCAAAATATCAACATCAATGTAGTGTTTTTATTAAATAACTTTTTATTTTATATTTAAAACACCGATAAATATTTGCATCAAAATCGTTGATGATTTGATAAGCTTATATATGCAGAAGAAATTTTTTATTTAATGATATGATAAAATTTAGAAAACTCACGACTATTTTCAAAACATCAACATCACTGTATTGTTTCTCCAAAATACCGTTAAATATTTACACCGCAATCATGGTATAATTTTTACCCTTATATCTCCAAAATTAAATTTTATGTATACCGATATGAAAAAGTTGATATGCTTGAATTTTAAAAACTAATGATTATTTTAAAAAAACTAACATTAATGTATCGTTTCTTTTTTGAAGAAATTAATGTATTGTTTCTATTAATTTTTTTATATGCAAATTAGTAAGATTAAGAGATTAAAACATATTAGAATAAACTATTTTCCTATACTTATGACATAAAAGAGTAACATAAACATTTTTTTCTTTATTTACGCTATAATACATTATTTTTTATTATTATTTAATAGAAAATTGACCATGAAGCCCACTAAATCAGTAATAAATAATTTTTTATATATTGATAGTAGATTAAAAAAACAAAATAACGTTTTAAATTTAAAACTATTCCAAAAACTTATTAATTTTGCATCCAAAAAATAAATATAGGTGCAAATTTGTTATATCAATTTATGCAAATTAGTATTTTTTTTTTTTTAGAAAAAAATTGGATACACCTTTTTGTTTTTAATTAAAAAACAAATAATGTTTTAAAAGTATCATAAGGACTTATTAGTTTTGCATCCTAGAAAACAAAGATGCGCAAAAATTTGTTATATCCGTGAATAGTTCCATAATATTTGTTTTTAAGTCATTTTTAAAAAAATAAATAAATTGATTCCATAGTTTTTCGTAAAAATTTGTTAGAGTTGTGATGACATTATCCTTAATTTTTTTAACATATTAATTAATTTCATAGTTATCCGTGGAAATTTGTTATAGTTGTGATGACCATTATCCATGATTAATTTTAAATAAAATTAAAATAATTAAAAATTAATTAATTTCATAGTTATCCGTGGAAATTTGTTAAAGTTGTGATGACCATTATCCATAATTAATTTAAAAAATATTAAAACAATTAAATTAAATTTTGCAAAATGACCATTATGCACATAAAATTAAAGAGATCATGAGTTTTAAAGAGGACGATTATAAAATTTTGCTAAACTTCAACTTTCATATATTGTTATGTTAGTAGATAATCTACTCAACTATTGTTGTCATTCATTATCATTGCTATTAAGGGTGTTCAAAACCGAACCAATCCAAAAGAAAAACCGCAAACCGAATCAATTCAAATCGAAACTGCAAAAAACCGTATATGATTCGGATGTATTCAATTAATTTTTTTACTCAACCGCATTGTTTGGTTTGGTTTACGGTTTTAATTTTACCAACTGAACCAAACCAAACTGTAATATAAGAAAAACACTAATTAAATATATATCAATCACCGCATGAACCACCTACATGTTGACTGAGGGTTCAATCACTGCATCAAATACTTATAATTAGTTTTAGGATTAATTAGAGGTTGATACACTTGCGTGTTGTTTTTATTTTTTAATCACCTGTTTAGGGTCGACTTACACTATTGTGTGGTTTTACTGGGTTAGGTTTATGTCCCCCTAGTTTTTATGTATTATTTTTTTTAAAAATAAAATTTATGAGCATTTGACAAAGATTAGAGTAGGGTACCAATTTAGTTAGAAGCCTCTTTGTCTGATGTCATTTTGCTCTGGCCTTATAAAAAAAATAAAAATATATCACCTAGACCAATACTCATAGAAATTAAATGAAAACTTTAATAAAATGACATATTTTTCTCTTGTTAATTTTCTTCTTTGCTTTTTCTATAAAATGTATTTATATGCTACTTGAACTCGTAGAGAATGATAAAAAAAAATTAGTCTTGTGTATTTTTTTACAAAATATGATTACTTTTTGTGCACGTTATAATTTGGTCTACGTAGTTCAGAACATTGTTCGATGAAAATAAAATTGTAATGTTGGATGATATTTAAAACATTGCTGAAAATTGTTGTGTATTAACTTTTTAATTTGATTTTAACATTGGAAACAAAAAAAAAATTGTCTAAAAAATCTGCATCAACCGAGCCAATCCAAACCATATTGGTTTGGTTTGGATTTTATTGTAAAAGTCAATCAAATTAAACCAAACCACATACTTATTTATATTACGTTCGGATTACTTTTAACCTCAAAACTGAACCAAATCAAACCACAATCACCCATAATTGCTATTTGATAAAAAGGAAACACCAAAGAAAAATAAAATAAACACAAACAAAAAAATTGTGAAGGGGCTTTTTAGATCTAGAAACATCTATATATTTGGAAGGAACAAAGATCATGCGGAGATGGTTGTGTATCTGTGTGTGTGCTGAGAATAAGGACAAAAGGTAGCTACAAGCGGTGACTCGGTTTGGAGTGGGGTCAGAACTCAGAAGTGGCCTGTTAGAGGAAAATCAGGTGTAACAAAGAACATGTACACCGTCACAATCCAACGGTTGTGATAGCATTATTTAACTTGCGCACCTGCGAGATATAAATTGCTCGCGCACGCTAACACGCGCCTATAAACAATTATAAACATGTTCGGTATAGTGAAATCATCAAAACTCTTGGCAAATGAAAGAAATTCGGGAAAATGGTGAAACTTGAGGTTTATTATTGAAAAGGTAGTTGAAAGCTAATTTATCATAGGAAAATGTTAACAAGTGTCTCAAGGGTATTGTTTAAGCACATAAAAGTAGCAACTTTTGCATTGAAAATTGTACGAGTATGACTTTAACAAGTGTTTGACTTATATTTTCAAGACATATTTTCCTTTTGTGGGTTCCTTAAACAATGTCCTTAGGACACTTGTTAATAAGACCCTTTATTATAATTCTCGTATCTATTTCTAAAGAACTCTCTCAAAGTGAATATGGAGAGACTCCTCTCCTTAAGACTTGGGTTAAATTTAAGCCACACGAAGTGAACAAATATTGGTGTAGTGTTTCTTTTCTTTACTGCTCTTTGGTCTTGTTGTTTTATGGTTCAATGGTGGTTTTGCTTTACACTATTGTTAGATCTATTGTTATTAGTTGCAATTGTTTTGGTTATTGGTTGTCGGTGACCATTGCTCCACGCATCAAATTTTATTGGTGTAAGTTTTGATATATGAGTCAACGACAATAGAATCGAACATATAAAGTTAACAATGATGTCTCCAAACCAAGCAAGAAGAACAATAGAAAATCAAAATGCAGATAAAATCACTTTCAAACATATGAATAGTCAAGTACTCCATCGATGAAAATCATATGAAAATATTTTGTTTGGACTTTATCTATGATCATACCAATAGTTTTACCATGTCCAAAGGTGTAGGGGTTAAGCAATCTGATTGCAAAACATGACATAGTTACAATAATTCCAAATTTATCAAATTGATATTAACCAAATCGCATGAAAACGTTCATTCACTTTCTTTAAAAAATCAAACATATGAATTAAACTCCATGACAAAATCCATTTTTGTCATTACGGACCTAAATTTTAACCAAGATAAAACATTCACTCATAATTTTCCAAAAATTGAATTATATAAGAACAAATGAATAGTTGTTTCATTAAGATTACACTCAACCACACAAGAAATCGTTGCAAAGTTTTGCATCTCTTTTCATAGTATATTATCGTTGGTGGAAATACGGTTAAGTAGTAATCTCTAAGCAAAGAGAAACCAAACTGTTCCAAATGACGTTATATAAAGGAAAATATGTTATTTCTACAAAATTAAATATCAACTCATAAGCTTTTTTATTGAATACATACCATTGAAATTAAGATCCAAAGTTCATGTATCTTCCACATTATCCTGGAAAGAAACGTTAGACAATAAAATCTTTCTTACGAGAGTAACCAATCAAAAAGTAATTAATAATTACAACACGCTATTATTATTTGAGTACTTTTTTTTTGTGTGTAAACCATGTATCCTCCGCGTGCGCAACTGCGTAAACTCTACCTAAGAGTTTTAACGCTGATGTATGCCCAAAGCTGGATTCGAACCCAGGACCTTGGTTTAACCAGAAGAGACTCATGTCATCTCATCTAAATGCCTTCGAGTATTTAAGTATCTTTTGATTGTGTATTTATGTCGAAATCATTTTAATTGTTTGAATTGTTCCTCTTCAAAAACTTGGTTTTCATTGATTCTAACAATTAGAGTATCTTTTGATTGTCCATCTTCATCAAATCCTAATAATTCAAGAAACTCTTTTGACCCTGAATATGAAAATATAAATTATTTTTTTGACAAAAAAATAGTAGTATAAAAATACTCCATTTTACACTATCTTTTCAATATTTATTCTCCCATTGAATGAAATTACAAGTCCCACCATTTTATACCCGCTCTTGTGTGTATAAAATGAGATTTGTTCTACCATTTACACCACATGAAACTCGCTGGATGTCTCAATTCAAACTTAAATGTAAATGCTCAACCTATCAATATTGACATTGACAAAACCCATTAGGTTGGTGAAGTGATGTTGGCCCATGACATTGAGGTATGTTTCTCTCAAAATCTCATGTTCGATTTCTGTTCCGCTACTTTTGGTTGGTTAAGTTTATACAAAGCTATGCTTCAACTTTAAATGAGTCCTCCCACAAATGAACGATGAGATTGAACTTTTCAGATTAGTCGATCATTCAACTGAATACCAAATTAAATAAGAAATTCAACGAAATAGACATTAAAACATCACCAGTCTTATTTTATTATCGAGATTATTAATCAAGACTAATTATTTTGCTCAAAATCTTACTAAATCAAAATGAGACATCCATTGAAGTATATTGTTTAACAATTCCCTTCAATTTTGATGTCAAACTTATGTGGACCATTGTCTCGTGCTAAATCTAGTCAATTCTTTCACCCACAAGTTGTTTAGATAGAAGCCGCCTAAAAAAACATTTTATCTTATGATAACAAAAACAAAACGTTGGTGTCTGCTAGAAAAACCTCAACCTCAATCAACTCATAGAAAGAAAGAAGAAAAAAAAAACCTTTGAAAACTTTTTCCTGATTGTTGCAACTTTCAATCTTTGCTGAAATTATTGAAAATCTTGTCTTTGAATATAATCTCGTTTCCTTGACTCTTCATTTGTTAATGGAGAGAGAGGGAAACGATGGTGACTTGGGAGGAGAGAGAGACAAATCTCTCCCAGGTACATCTTTGGATCGTAAAGCATCCATTTTTAACTCAACCCTTTTGTTGGATCATGTTGGAGAGGTCATTCTTAGCTTAAATTCAGATGGGTTGTCTTGGAAATCGGTGGAGCCTTTGGAAAATGTATGTCTTTCTTTTTTTATTGCTTTTAATATGTTTGTGAAATTTTCTGGCTTAGATTGTGAAATTGTATATGGATATTGTCTTGGAATATGTTGGTTTGGTTTGGCAATTGGCACCCTTTGTTTAAGCATTCAACTATACTTTGATGGATTGATATGTTTTTTGATTCAGGCCTTGTTTGGATAAACAACTTAATTAAGCTCCTATAGCATATGCATAACACTTATCATAAGTGCTTATATATCATAAAGTCAAATTGTTTTCGTATGAGCTATAAGCTGTTTTCATAAACTATCCTATAGAGATTATGAACATAAGGAAAACAAGTCACGGATAAGTTGTTTTCTTAAGTTTCCCTATGGAAGAAAATAAATTCGAATAAATCGATCTATAAACAGCCTCTCATTCTTTGACGGGGGGCAAATATTCGGGTGGAGTTTGTAGGTCTAAGGGCCTATGATGGTTCACATGTTGTCATTTTAATTTTATGACTGGAATTAAAGGCCATTCTATCATTGGTGGTATCTAGTTCTCATCATGATTGAGAATGATTTTGCTTTGAGTAGCTCTTTGTGTTTGTTTGTTTAAACTTATTATACTCAGGGGTAAAGGATTTAGTCTCGAACTTTGCTTATGTTTTCTGTTTAAAGCAAAGTTTGTTGTATGTTTCACATGATCATTGTTGCTTGTGGATGATTGATTTGAACCCAAGTTCAAATTATGTAAGGTGTGCATGAATTGATTATCGTTTTTCCTTGTGAGTAGGCCTGCGACTGCATTTGATGTAGTTGCAATTTTATACTTTATGATCAAAATAATCCTGTTTGTGTTTTTATAAAATGCATCCATGGATGAAATATGGTGATTTTAGTTACAGAAGGGAATGCCTATGTCACCTTTCCACTAGCTAGCACCACAAATTTCTCATGAATTAGTTATTACTAACTTTTCCTTACATATTGCTTCTTCCAAAATTCTAATTAAACGATTAACTTCATTAATTTACTTCCTAATTTTTCTTCTTCTTAATTTTCTAAATATTTAATGGAACAGGATGTTTCAACTTGTTTAGGCATTAAATACGTTTCCAAGGTTGCTTCTGAGATCAAACTTTCGGACATATATGCTGTTGAGTTGATTGATAACAGTTCGATTCACAAATCAAATCTTCCTCGTAGCACTGAACGTACACTTTCGAGTCATGATATAAAGGTTTGTTCTTGTTCTTGGGTATGCTGTTATGTTCTTTATACGTTTATCATGTTTCATAGTTTTTTTTTTGTCTTACAATTATGTAGATGTTCCACTTTACTGTGCACGGTTTTATAAAGAGTAAGAATCAACCTTCACAGTGGATCCTGGCTGAATATACTTTTGGGCATACAAATTTGCAAACATGTCAGATGTGGGTAAATCAACTTAATTCATCTTTAAAACTTGAAGTTGGAAGACCAAGGAGCCTGCTGGTATGCTCCGATACTGATCAAACACTTGCTTTATAATTTTTCTTTTTTATTTTCATTGATTAATTAAAATGAATTTTCCCAGATATTATTTCTGATTCACTAGGTTTTTGTTCATCCAAAAAGTGGAAAAGGTAATGGCTGTAGAAACTGGGAAGCTGTGGCTCCTATATTCTCACGCGCCAAAGTAGAAACGAAGGTGAAACTTTAGCATCTCTAGTGATTTCCTGAATGAATAGCTATTGATAAACTTGTAATATATTTACATCTTTGGATTAACAGTTCAATTAAGCGCTTATAGCACATGTACTTATCATATAAGTACTTTTGTATAAGCTATTTCTAATACAAAAGACAAAATAAAGTCAAACTATTTTTACACAAGCTGTATGTTGTTTTCGTGCTTATAACACATGCATTTGTTTTTGCAAATGAGCTTTATTGATCTCTGCTTAAGCACAAAGAGATTGATATATAATCTTATGCTTGAGGGTTTGCTCAAAATTGATAAATTTTTATTGAATTAGCTTGAACTGATTTACTGCATCCGTTCCTTCTTAGTTGGCTCTTTTACAGAAGAATTTTATTCCTATTTATTTGCCGTTTTCAAAGTTTAATACAATATTAACTATTGTTATGCCCAAAATAACCTTAATTATTTACTTTAGATAGTTAAATAAATGGAATGAGATCATAAATAGTCAAGGGTATTATAGAAAAAACAAATAATTCCATCAAAAGTTACAAAATTTATTGACTGTCTTGGTGTGTGTAAATAATCTTAAAACAATAACTAAATAGGAACAGATGGAGTAGTATTTAACTTGGTTTTGCTTAGTTAGTGACCTACTTTCGGCTCTGCTAGTATTTGTGTACATAAAT
>Ga0315913_1006413_pt1 | contig 14226 bp, 5 predicted proteins | sample MpolsnodulesMG_FD_207736 | JGI IMG/M metagenome (GOLD analysis project Ga0315913, IMG submission 207736) | Medicago polymorpha root nodule microbial communities from Los Angeles, California, United States - small nodules | ecosystem: Host-associated > Plants > Roots > Nodule | place: USA... | reverse complement strand
ATCCGCAATACTATTTATTTTCGAAGTGTGTTACATTATTATTTTTTTGCTAGATTATTAGAAATAAAAAAAAAATCATTGTGGGAGTAAAGTGTAGATTTTAACATAAGAGGGGAGGGAAATGTAATTCATGCTTCTCTTAAGGGAGGAGATTGAAATATTTTCTAATATGTTTTGAATAAGAGGGGAGGGGAGTGTATATTTTAACATAAGAGGGGAGGGGAGTGTAATTCAAGCATCTTTAAGGGGAGGGGAGTGTAATTTACTCAAAATAAAATATTCATTTCCAAATCCTTAAAATGGACAAATGATGTCATCTCTTCAATAATTTTGATAGTATGTCTCAAGAAAATTAAATCCTTCAGGGAGTTTCATATAATCATCACTATCAAGTGAGCCGTACAAATAAATTGTAACACATCTTTCATATAATTTGAGTATTTCATGTGCTCCTGAACTCAATCAATTATGAAAAAGTTTTTGAATTTACTTCAGGTGAATATGTCTCTAAACAATATCTGTCTCTTAAAAAATAAATAGTAGACATTAACCAATTCACTTCCAATGAACATTAAGCTTAGATTGATTAATGGCTTAGATTGATTAAAAATAAGTGATACATTAAGCTTTAATTTTCTTTTCTATTGGAGTTAACATTCATCACCCCAAAATAGCAAAACAATTAATTTGTCTTTTAATACAATTGGTTGCTTTTTTATTCTTCTCCCTTTGCTTTTTCTTTATACGCAAAAACTAAATACATAGGCTAACAAAGAAAAAAAATACATGTTAAATTTTTTAGATAATTATTTTTTCTGTCGGTAATTCAATAATAATAAAAAGAATGTGGGTTTGTAAGAGAAAAGAACATGAAATACATGGAAAAACATACGTGTAAAAAAAAATAGGATTGTAAAAAACTATGCTTAACTGATAGCCAACATGAATTTTACATCTTGTGCACTTTGAGTTTTATATCTTGTGCACTTTTGTCGTAGGGTTTTCAAGTTTTATTCATAAGCCTTTTACAAAAAAATTTCCTTATGCGTATAAAAAAAGAGGAAAGGGAGAGAATAAAAAAACTATCAATTAAATTAAAAGTCATTAATTATTTTACCATTTTTTGGGTGAAGAATTTGAACTCCAATAGAGAAGAAAATGAAAGTCTACCTTATCACTTATAATCAATCTAAGCTATTAATTGGTAATAGGATTAATGGTCAAGATTTAGAGTAAGTAAAAGAACTTACTCTTGGAGTCAAAATATATATGTATGTATATATGTAAGTATTTTACCATTCTTGTCCCCTTTTCGCACGAAAAATCATATATATCCATTTTACTTCTCACATTCTAGTGTGCGAACTACAAGTCCAAATTTTTTTGTTTTATGAAGCGAGTTTGATTTCACTGTAATTGTCTCTTTTCATTTATATATATATTTTCTTTATCTATGATCTTTAATAGACTTTAACCCATGATCCTCATCATTACATTATCACATATAGTGCTATATCAAATGCAAAAGGACGTCAATGTTGACTTCATTTCGGCTCCATCTCATTTCATTGAGATCTTTCATTCATGACATAATTGATGACAAGTCATCTTACGTTATTTTTAGCATATTTTTCAGTCAATTTTAGTAGGTTTTACCAGCAAAACAGAGGAGTATTATATCACTAATGTATTCTATATTTTAGTAATGTATTCTATATTTTAGTCTGTAATTCTATTCTTCCCGAAACATAGCAGTTTTAGGGTGTTCTTGAAGTAATTTACAAAGAAATCAAACAAATAAGGCAAAGCAAGACATCTGAAGATTTATGTAGACCTTGAGAAGATGAAGAATGAAGATTCAAGAGGCCTCAAAAGACTTTATAAAGGGAGGGTTCCCAAGTTCCAAGACATCTTACATTGAAGAAAACACCTCAACAACGAAGAAAAAGGGCAAAACAACACAGAAAACGTACTGAAGCGCCCAAGAGCACCGCATGGGGCGCGAGGCGCCCCAGAGCTAGGCGCCTTAGCCCCAGAGAAAACGGGTACTCACATGCCCGTCTTTCTGCTCTTTTTATTGTGATAACGTTTGAAAATTATGAACGATATTTGATTTTGATTCAAACTAAAAATATAAATGTTTGTTGCTTTCAAGTTATAACAAACCAAAATAATCATGATTATCTATTTCAATGACACCAACGATATAACAAAAAAATATAATATAAATTCTTTTGTTTTTTAATGACACCAACAACAATCTTTATTATAGAAAAAGTTGTTGTTTAAGGATATAATTGGAATAATGAAAATGTAAGTATAGATAAACTTGTCTAGTTTGTTACACTTTTTAAATTATAAAAAAAAAAATTAAAGATTTGTGTTTGTTACACTTTTATTTTAATATTTAAATTTATTCTTATCTTTTTGTTACATTTGTTATTTGTATTGAAAATAATAAAGGTATTTTTGGAAGGAAAAAGTCAGCCTAAAATGTGTTGAAAGTGATATATATAAGCACTAAAATACGTACTCCCGCTAAAAGAGTTTCGTTTTTTGAATAGCGTGCGATTGGAAGATGGGAATCCCAGCCTTCTACAGATTTGTCGCTGAGAAATATCCGAGGGTGGTCGTGGACGCCGTGGAGGAAGAACCTGTGGTTATCGATGGCATTCAAATCCCTGTCAACACAAGTATGAAAAACCCTAACAACAACGAATACGACAACCTTTACCTTGATATGAACGGCGTCATTCACCCTTGCTTCCACCCTGAGAATAGGGTAAAATCTTTCTCTTTCGATTATTATTATTACTATTGCTATTATTGGACACGTAAAAACTTACTTGAACCATTTATTTGATTGCTTGCAGCCATCTCCCACCTCTTTCGATCAAGTGTTTGAGTCCATATTTGCTTACATTGATAGGCTGTTTGTCATAGTCAGGCCTAGGAAGCTACTCTTTATGGCTATTGGTTTGTGTTTTTTCTTTGATTTTTCTTTTATAATTTTCGTCACTATTTTCACAATTTTGTGGATTTGTTCCTCCTATTTTAACACTTTTCCTCCCTTTATCGTATTTTTGAACTAAATTTGGTGTTATATGATCCGATGATGATAAAAGATCAACATCGATTAAATTATAAGAAATTTTTTCTGAAAAACTTTATGGCTAAATTACATCGAAGGTTTTAAGTTATTTAATTATAACACTTAAGTTTTTCTTAAAAACTTTCTGGCTAAATTACATCGAAGGTTTTAAGTTATTTAATTATAACATGTTGGTTTTAAGTTTTTTTCGTGCAACTTACACCGTTTAAGTTATTTAATTGTAACAAGTCAGTCCTTTAAATATTTTTCGTAACACTTAGGTTTTAAGTTATTTAATTTCAACTTTAAGGTCTCAAATAACTTATATTTTTAAGATTTGAAATCCTCTACGGAAAACCTACGGAGGGTGTAAATTTTAAAATAGGTGGATCATTTGCGTAAAATTGTGAAAATAGCGGGGCAAAAACTAAAATCAAGCCTATGGATTGTGTTTTGGTGATTGGTTTTTTTCCTTTCTTTCTGAATGGTTTTTAAATTGCATAGATGGTGTTGCTCCAAGGGCTAAGATGAACCAACAACGGTCTAGGCGGTTTAGGGCGGCTAAAGACGCATCTGATGCAGTATGTATTTTGTGATGCCAATCAGTGTTTTCATACTTTGGATTTTGGTTTATTACAGACTTTAATTTTTAATGCTACTTAATGTGCAGGCTGCTGAAGAATCAAGGTTAAGGGATGAATTTGAGAGGGAGGGCAGAAAGCTTCCTCCTAAACAAGAGTCACAGATTTTCGATTCAAATGTAATCACACCTGGAACTGAATTCATGGCTGTTCTGTCAGTTGCACTTCAATACTATATTCATCTTAGGTTGAACAATGATCCTGGTTGGAAAAATATCAAGGTAACAACAAGTTCATTCAACTGTATCTAAATTGTATTGTATGGCTGCAGCACGTGTGTCTCAGTGGAGCACAGGTTTTTAATACTGTGATTTATGTATATTTCTGAAGGTTATTCTTTCTGATGCAAATGTTCCTGGCGAAGGGGAGCATAAGATTATGTCCTACGTTCGCCTTCAAAGAAATCTTGAAGGATATGATCCCAATACACGGCATTGCCTGTATGGTTTGGTATGTATCTTCCTATATTTTCTATGCATTATTCAATCATCGACTTGATCAACTTGTTCATATCATTTTGGTGTCTTATGGCAGGATGCTGATTTGATCATGTTGGGTCTGGCTACCCATGAAATCCATTTTTCAATTCTTCGAGAGGTTTGTGCGTACTGAAACTTTCTTTTTGGTCCCTGAATTTAATGCATATCCCCATAGTAAAATAATTACATAATGTTCATTATAAAATAAATGCTTGCTTAGGGATACACATTGCTAAATAATTGGTTATTGCAGGTTGTGTTTACTCCTGGACAAGACAAATGCTTCGTGTGTGGTCAGATGGGTCATATGGCTGCAGAGTGTGAAGGAAAGGCAAAAAGGAAGATGGGGAAATTTGATGAAAAAGGAGATGCTATTGTTGCTAAATTGCCCTTCCAGGTCAGGGTTTGAGACAGATTATGAACTTCACAATGAAATTGTGTTTGCGATTCAGGATTTAATTCTCACTTCTACGTATTTCTTTTGTAGTTTCTGAACATTTGGACTCTGAGGGAATATCTCGAGTATGAGATGAGAATACCTAATTCTCCTTTTGAGATTGATTTTGAATGCATACTGGATGATTTTATCTTCATATGCTTTTTTGTTGGGAATGATTTCTTACCACACATGCCTACGCTAGAGATTCGTGAGGTACGGCATTCTAGATATCTTGTTCTTTATAGTCTTCCTCTTTTTCTATTTTGCATCTAATTTCCAATTCATGTTTTGTGACTGGTGTTGTATTTTATAAGCATTAATTTGCGGATTTTGACTGAAATTTCTTTAATTTTTATTTTTATAGGGTGCAATTAACTCGCTGATGACAATATACAAGAACGAATTTATGAAATTGGGTGGTTATTTGACAAATGGCAGTAAGGTACGTACTAGATAGTAACGAGGGTGATGATTGACATATGTGCCGTTTTTCATCTAAATTAAGCTTGTGCATAATATCTCTTTTTCCATTGCTTTTCTCAGCCAAACCTGAGCAGGGTGGGGCATTTTATTCAGGCTGTTGGATCACATGAAGATGAAATATTCCAAAAAAGAGTTCGATTGCATCAGGTCTGTTGAACTGGAAACACTATAAAAAGGGAGCGTTTTTGAAACAGAGTGGTCAACAATTAGTTTATATAACTGTATATAGATTTTCATGTTCATAGTAGTAATGGATGTTTGACTGCTTGCTCTGAAGTGTTTATTGCTTTCTGTTTTTACTGTCATTTTAGCAACAAGTGGAAACAATAAAGCGTCGGAAGAGACAAGCAAGAGGAGATGATGCTGGGTCTCAAGTTCAACCGGAATCCCTAGCTGCAATTTCACAATTCCACGGTTCTCGTCTTGCTTCAGCTCGAATGCCTTCTCCATTTCAACAATCTGGGCGTAATAAAGAGGTCCTTGAGAAACCAAGTAAAGTTTTGAGGTTATCTTCAGGAGCAACTGTTGCTGCGGCTATTGTTGAAGCTGACAATAGTCTTGAAATAGATGCAAGTTCTCCTGCTTCAGGAGAGACATTTTTTAGAGCTAATTTAAGATGCATTTGCTATCATGTTAAATAATTGTTTTTCTAAACAGTTCGATATTTTGAGCTGGTGATTCCTTGTACTTTGTTTCTTATTCTTGTGCTTTTCAGGTTCAAGATAACGAGGACGAGTTGAAAGCAAAACTGAAGAGGATACTTCTTGACAAATCTGATGTATTCAACTCAAAAGGTGGTCATGAAGACAAGGTAAATTTTAATCTTTTGGTAACTTATATGGTAGTTTGCAGAATGCAATTAGTCTTTTGGTTACATTAAGAAAATTACATGAAGTTATCTATCATTCTTAAAGCATGTGAAATTAATTATTATATTTGAGTCTGGAGGGAGTAATGTAACATAACCTTTTAATGCATTTTTGGATCATGACTATAGCTTGTGATTATGGGAAGCATGATGTGTTAAACTGTATCTATAACTATTCTACATTTTATTATTTATTTTGACTTCCTTTATCTTGATTAATTATTTCACTTCATTGTCGATAATTTTTTTATTTTTTTATTTAACAGATTAAGTTAGGAGAACCAGGCTGGAAAGAGAGGTATTATGAGGAAAAATTTTCTGCTAAAACTTCTGAAGAACTTGATGCTATACGGAAAGATGTTGTAAGTTAAGAAATTGAAGTTTGATTGGTTTTGACTCATAAGGATCTTTGTTTTCTTACTGTGATTTATTGTTTAGGTCTTGAAATACGTTGAAGGTTTATGTTGGGTGATGCATTATTATTATGAAGGTGTTTGTTCTTGGCAATGGTGAGTACTTTTCTAATTTTCTCGGGAGTGCTATATGAATCTTTAGTTTTGTTAACTTTTCTCTTTAGTTTTTCTTATTTTCTTATTCCTTTTCATATAACAGGTTTTATCCTTATCATTATGCCCCTTTTGCGTCTGATCTCAAGGGCCTTAGCGAGCTTAATATTAATTTTGAGTTGGGTGCTCCGTTCAAACCATTTGACCAGCTTATTGGAGTTTTTCCTGCTGCAAGGTATACCTGCTATCCCATTTTTTCTCATTAAAGTTGTAACTTGCTAAGCTTGAATTGCTGTAACATGGAAATTATGATATATCTCCAGCTCCCATGCTCTTCCTGAGCCGTACAGGAAACTTATGACCGACCCAAGCTCGCCAATTATTGATTTTTATCCAACCGGTATGTCTATAATACAAGCATACACCCAATATTTATAAGTTTCACTGCTGCTTTATCTTTATTGCACTATTGCTCTCCTATTTAACATTTTTATCCTATTTGATGTTGTTAGATTTTGAAGTGGACATGAATGGAAAACGCTTTGCTTGGCAGGTTTGCCTCATTAAATTTGCTTTTATCTTAACAGGACAACACTATATTTTGTGTTTGTAATACAATCCTTCTTTTTGCAGGGTATTGCAAAGTTGCCTTTTATTGATGAAACGCGACTTCTTGCAGCAGTTCAGAAAATAGAAAACTTTTTAACCGTATAGTTCTCTCCTTTATTAAGTTTTATTAATGTGCATTTTCAGTTCGTTCTCTACCCATTCCCACGCTTCTTATCATATACTAATGTTAATTATGTTTTGTTGGTATCCTGTCTATTAATAAAACAGCCAGAGGAAAAGCGACGAAATGCAATAATGTTCGACATGCTTTTTGTGAACTCATGCCATCCTCTCTCTGCGTGCATTAGTACACTCGACAACAAATGTAGAAACACGTCTAACTGTGAACGTGCCAATTTCAAGGAAAAAATCAATCCCATAGAAAGGTTGGTTCCTAATGCTTTGAATTTTTTGAACTACTTTTGGGAGAGGAAGATTGGTGTATAATGCATTATTTACGATAATGAGCCGTATACATCATATATCCTATTTATAATGAAAAAATTAAGATCTTGCTCGACTATTTTCTGATGTTATTTATGGATACATGCAGTGGGGGAATGAATGGTTACATATCCTTCTGTGATGGAGAACCTTGCCCTCCTTTCTTCAGGTCACCTGTTGCAGGCATGGAAGACATCATCGATAATCATGTGATGTAAGTTTTTCAATGCGGAGTATAATATAATAAGAACTTTAAATCAAGTGATGTAATTTTTATTTTTTTAGAACTTTAAATCAAGCGAGTAATTTTTTATTTTTTTTATATGCTGTACTGGTGTTCAGATGTGCAATATATCGACTTCCTGATGCGCATGAACATATTAACCGACCACTACATGGAGTTAAATTTCCAAAAAAGGTATTAAACTTTCTACCTACCTCTTACTTTTAGTGCTCTAACTCTCCCATGTTTCTCTTTTCGGGTTTAAAACCACGTGTGCACCATTTGTGCAGACTGTGGCGATAGAGGATTTAAAACCTGAACCTGTTATGTGGCATGAAGATTCTGGTAGGAGATATGGAGAAAGTCAAAGGTAAGGCTTTGGTTTAATTATATTGGGCTAAAAGTCTTATAAGCTCAATCGGTTACTTACTGTTGAATAGCATGAAATATCTTGTCATCTAGCTGACTAAATTTGTTTACTGAAGCTCTGGTTTTTCTATTTTAGGAAAAATCCTTCGGGAACTTATTCTTGTCGGAAACTTAAGGAGGCAGCACACAGACTTGTTGTCAATTCCTTGCATGTCAAGATGGATGCAAATAGATGCCATCATCCCATGAGTCGATCAACAATGCCTTATGCTGCACCTATCGATCATAGACAATCATGGCCTCGCAATAACTATGAATCACACCCTGGCTATAGTTATGAATCACGCCTAGGGTATGCTGCAATGCCACCGCCTTTATCAACTCCTCCACTGTTTGTACCATACAATGCTGTCCCTACTGCTCAGTATGGTTATAACCAACCATTCTGGCCACCAGCGATGCATACTCATCATCATCGATCAAACTGTTTTGCAAGAAATGTCCATCATAACCCTAAATCACATGCTTATGAAAGAAATAGCCATTATGTTAATTGGGAGAAGTATAAAGGTTCATGAATACACAAGGTTTATTTGACAGTCACAATCAACGCTGGTCGCCACAGCCAAAACTTCCAACCAGATAGAGTTGGACTCCACGAAGTAACCCAGATGTATGCAGGGAATATGGGCAACATTTGGCCAATCATTGTTGGCACGATAGCGAGTATGTCAAATTGGTTACAAATAGAGCTTCTGACCTGCGAAGTAACCCAGGTTTGTAAAGGGATGTTGTCAACATTCGGCCAATCATCATTGGCACAATAGTGAGTATTTGTAGCACCTCAAATGGTTATCAAATTTGGTGGCTACGAACTGGCATGAAATGCTTATTTCAAACTATTATGCTGTCACATAAAAATATAGGTTATGGTTTTTTTATTTAAGATAGCAAGAATTGTAAATAGATTTGCCTGCTACGGAATGAATGAAATAACAGTTTTGTATATAATTTTTAATTTAACCTTTTGTTATGTTTTGTACCCAAAATATTCAGTTAGTATAATAATTGTTTTGTACCTACCTCCTTCTCTTCCCTTATTTCATCTTATCAACTTGACTAGTTGAATATATTTGTTATCGCATGTAGCGGCGAAACTAGCAAAAAATTACGCAGGGTTCAAGTATAAAGATAAAATAAAATATTTTAAAAATCAACATATTAAATTTAAGGGTAAAATATATTTTAGTCTCATAAATTATAAATTTTTTAGGTTTAGTTCATACAAAACTTTTATTCAATATCTTTATATATTTTACAAAAAACATTAGTGTTATTAGTCTTACCTTTAAATTCTATAAACAAAAATTGAGGACTAAAATTAAACAAAATTTTAGGAACTTCACTTAGCTTATGTTTATTATTTAAGGTAACTAAATATAAATACTTGCCGATTAATGTAAGAATAATATTTTATTTTTTTTGGGTAGCCAAGGCTATGCCCTCATCACATGAGATTGCTGTGCGTATAGTTACCGATGAAGTTCTCACGAAAGTGGTTGTAGAGATTATGTTGAAGTTACTAATGAAATTCAATACAAATATTAGTTTTATCCTTCAAAAAAAAAAATTAGTTTTAATTCATTAGTTGAGGAATCAGGACGGGATAAACTAAATATTAAGTATGAATTTAGCAGTAGTGTTATAAAATAGACTAAAACGAGATATAGAAGATTGGAGATTTTGTATTATTCTTCTAAATTGTGTTCTTTATAATGTAACATAGCGTCATATTTATAGGACACAAATGTTATAAGTTACAAACACACATCAAGGGTCATAGGAGTAAAAACCAATAACAAAGGGCTAAATCATTTACTCATAAGAGTTAAACAATATAGAAAACCTAGAGAAAATGGACATCCACTTCCATCTTTAATTCAAAACATAACTTTTCTTAATCATGAAACCATTGGAGTTGAACTCAAAAAGTTGAGTGATATGGGAACTGCAAGAAAGAAAATATTGGAAAATATGCAGCATGTGAGATTTGAAAGCATGACCTCTAATACAAAACAAAATGCACTCATTGCCACTAGACTACTGCTATAATTTTTAAGCCTCCTGAGTTTCAACTAAAATAATAGTATCATTTATTTGTATGACATCCCCTTTAAAATTACAGCACTTTTTTTTAAAGGAAAATTACAACACTTTATCAACCTATGATTTTGTTGTTTTCTTATGCATATGACCTGCACTTAAACGTATTCATCTGTACTTAATTTACTAAATTTGTATTTTTTAAATATACGATTTTTTTATTAAATTTATTGTTATGAAATTTATTTAATAATTATTATTAAAAATTAAAATATAAACTTGTTCAATCTGATTTAGTACATGTACATTTTTCTATAAAACTCGAGTTATACAAGAAAGTCATCCGGTTTAGACACAAGCTTCAACCAACAACCTAATGGTTCGACCAATAAACCAATGAACCATTATATTGACTGGCGTGATCACCGGTCTAGTTTTTGTTGATTTGAAAAAAACCTTTGCACACAAAATAAATAAACTAAGGTGATAACATATCATATTGCATTGTCTTAGTCCTCTTGGAGAAATAACCATTGTGAAGTTTGGATGAAAATGAGAAAATATGAGTTTTTTTGTGAAAAATGAACTTGATTATGATTTTGATGAGAATTGAGCTTATGTTTTCTCAAAATATATTAGGCAAGAAATTTTCTTCAAATCAAACAGTATATTTTATCAAAATATATTCAGCAATATTTTCTTAATATATATGTAATAAAGAAAGAAAGATGAGTAAAACCGTTGTCCATGGCATTGTTGGCATCGAGAGAAACCATAATGAATTTATCTCCGCCTACTCATGAGGATGACTATGATGGTGATGAATTGAGCTCCTCTTGTTGGTTGGATCTTGCATAGCTAAATAGATCCAAAGTATGTATATCCTCCATTTTCGTGTGATCATATTCCTTTTCAAAATAAGATCTTCACATAAGCAAGTTGAAATTAACGAGATAAATAAGGGAATCAATTAACAAACAAGTATAATTGTCTAATATATACAAAGAAGATATTTAAATATTTCATCATAACAAATTTTATTCTCCAAATCAACGATATCCACACGACAGAAAAAATAAAAGGATAACTTTCATGAGAATCAAACAATTAATATCAAAGTCATAGTTTACTCATAGAAACCACTTAAAGGTAAAGGTATTAAGAAACACGCCAGCAGATTATTGGAATAGAAGAAAGATATAAAGAAAAGAATGATTCCTTTGAGATGCGATTTAACCTAGGTTTGAAAAACAGCAATGAATTCTTTTTGGCATTAATGGTGACGACAAGCGATGAGGAATAGATATCACTTGGTGCTTGCAAAGATTGATCGCTTCGAGGCAGTTTGATCGTTTGATGGCTTCGCGGGAAAATTGAAGCCTGAGCTGGTTTGGTATTCGCCGACTCCTCTCTTTTGAGATCGCCGGTAGGTTTTTAGGTTTATAAGTGTGGTCTAGGTTAGTTTTACCGTTTCCCACAGACGGTGCCAATTGTACTTGCAAAAGTACAATAATAGAATCTAGGGTTAGACTGTTTATGTGATGCCTTGAGAATGCTCTCAAGAGGGGTATTTATAGCCCTTCGTGGGCTTGCATTTCGGTGACTTAAGCCCCAAGAAGCTTGGGCCCTAAGTCACTCTAGAGCATTCTAGATGTTTCTAGAAGCTTGTCAAGACGGCGCCCTTAGGGCTCCAGGAGCCCTAGGGGGGGGGGCATATGTGCCCTTAAGGATAGATTGACGGTCCAGGGGTTGATCCGAACTTTCCGAAATGATTCTTTTAATCTATTTAACTGTTGTTATGCTTTCTAAACCCTTGGAAACATCAAATGGATTGGATTGAACTTGATTTTGTGAATCGAATTGGAATTAATTTTAAAGTGTTCAAGAACATGAAATTTTTCAAAACTCGTTTTTATCAAGCGAAATGCTAGCGTTAAGGTTCATTTTATGTAGAATTGATTTTAAAATGGTTTTGAAATGTGTGTGTGAGCTTTAACTTGGACTTACTTTAAAAAATGGAATTCATTTTGAAAAGTGGTAAAACGAGACAAACTTTGGAAATTCTTGGATATAACTGGAATCAAGCTAGGATGTGGATATGTATGAGTTGATGTGACCATATGTAATATGTCTATATGCTTGTTGATGTGTTTGACCATGAATACCTTGTCTTTGGTGAATTACTTAGAAAAAGATGATTTTTGTGAAAATAGACGAACTTTGTCAAATTGAGGTTTTATAATGGAATAACTTATAATTGGCTTTGTATTTATGATAATATGATATAATAAGAATGCATCAATGATGATTGAATGTTTAATATGATGAACGTCATGGTGTGGTTAGTTATCCGTCTTTTATGGAAAAATGTGAATTCGTGAAACGTTATTGTTTCTTGAGATGAAAATAGTTGATGATGATTATGATAATGATGTATTGGTGATATAATTAGATGAATTGATGATGACTTGTTGAATTGTGACTTGTTGATTGTATGAATGTGAATTCTTGATAATGCAAATGTTGGTGAAAAACATAATAAATGATGATTATTATGTTAAATTGGTGAAGATATTATATGATGTGTGAATTGTATAATATAGTTTGGTAAGTTGTACATTGTCGAGTCATTACGTGAAGTTCATGCATTCATAGTCATATTTGAGGTGTTTTGAAGAATGTAATTGGTGATATTTATTACATAGCTTCTTCAGAACATAATTTGTGATGTTTATTATGTTGGTGGATTCAATACGGTAAAATTATCTCTTGAATCTTATTGGTACCACATGCATCTAGAAAAGTCTAGAACATTGCATACATTTGATAATTTGTGAAAGATGTCATATTTGATTATGTGCTTGATGGTTATGTGTGAACTTGATGATTTATGTACTTGGTGAAATTTGGTGAAAAAGTGAAGATATGAAAATGTACTTGTTATATTATCATGCTTGTATGCTTGACGTTTAATAATGATGTTGAATTCATCGTGAACAATTTAATTAAACGTCATTAATCATTTGAAATTAAGTATACAACTATACTTTTGTTTGATTATGCTTTAATTGTGGAATGTTATCTAACCCCTAGTGATCATTTGGTTGACAACCTACCTTATTCGTATGAATGGGTAGACGGCTTGCAAGATTAGTCGCGTTGCTTGATGTGAGTATGCTTGAGGCTAGCATTTGGATGCTACCTCGTTTCTTTGCTTTGAAGTCTTAGTGTCGGGCTCTGATTAGGATGTCTGTCTGTCATTTATGTTTTATGACTTGATGAGATTTTATCATTCAGTATGTTGAAAGTTGAGACTTATATTTGGTGATGTATTATGATTAAATGTGACATGGCTACTTGGAGATTTATTTATCTGTTGGTGAGATATTATGATATTATTCCGCTGCGATGTTTTAAAAAATTAATTATGCATGTTTGAGCTTAAAGAAGAAGTAACATCTAAATTCTTTATATGATTGTATCATTTGCGTGTTTTATCGCTTTAAGAGTTTACATGCATGACCGTAAGCGCACGGGCTTTTAGAATACACCTTAGGAAAAGGTTTTGTGCCGGTTGTATGGTTGAGATACCGTTCAACGCTATAAGTAACTCTTGCTAATTGGAATTTTACTCACTGTGCAGAGGTTCAAGTTGTAGGAGACGCCTTAGTTTATTGAGTAGTGATATTTAAACAACCATTTGATATAGCTTTTGTGACAACTTCTTTTTTCTCTCTTTTCATTGGTCAAAAACAATGGAGAGAGAAAAAGGAAGAGAGAGAATAAGAGAATAATGTGAGTACGAGAGAGAAAGTTGTCAAAAAGTTGTTGTACAAATATCATTTCTCTAGTTTATTAGCAACCTTATAGAAATGTTTTGACGTTATTACTGAATCCATTTCTTAAATTCAAGGCGACATTAGTAGTGTTTAAATTGCGGTATTTAATTTTAAATACTTATTTTTTAAAGA
>Ga0315913_1006412_pt1 | contig 14226 bp, 9 predicted proteins | sample MpolsnodulesMG_FD_207736 | JGI IMG/M metagenome (GOLD analysis project Ga0315913, IMG submission 207736) | Medicago polymorpha root nodule microbial communities from Los Angeles, California, United States - small nodules | ecosystem: Host-associated > Plants > Roots > Nodule | place: USA... | reverse complement strand
CTTCCGCAATAACTTCAAATTGTTGCTTTGGTTTTTCGGGAGTGTCCAACAAAATAAGTATAGTCGTGCTCCTCCAACTTCGAGATTAGATATTGCAACGGCCTCTTGTCACCTCTATTTACCTTCCATATTTGTTGACGTTCATTGTACACTTGCTTGATATTTGTCATGCAATGTGGTCTTTTGTTCTTCAAATTTATCAAAATATTTCTTGGAAGCATCTTGCTCTTGGTCAAGTCACGTACAATCTTCTTGTCGTCCTCCTTTAATCTACCAGCAAGAATGTGTCCTTCTAAAGCCGGCTCCATCACATGGTTGTGAACTCCATTAAGAATGTTCAATCCCCATTCATTTGTTTTCCTACTAAGATATCCACTAACCATGAACAAGCACCCACATTTTCTTGAGCCCGTTGTCGCATGCTTCGGTTTTTTTTCCAGCACTTTGTGAGCTCCACTCCTTTCACACACTAGGCACAACACTGGATTGACCAAGCTTGATCTTTGTGTAACAATTGTAAATCCTGCCCTATTTGCTTGACGACGTGCCCACTCAAGCAATTCTTCTCTATCTTTTCACTTAATGTCGTCTGAAAAAAACCTAGGCGTGTCAACTTCGTGGGCATGAAGTGGGAGGACACCGGAGTCAACATTTTTAGAAGCTTCAACATGGACGGAAGCTCCATCAATGTTTGGTTTGACTACAACCTTAGGCGGTTTGACATCTCCGGAAATTTCGACAAAATTTGATTTTGTCTCTCCCGAAACATCTTCTGCGTTCTCTACCATTACTATAATAAAACAACACAAAAATATAAATTAACAACTAACTAATGCATAAACATCAATGCCATAATGAATTAAAACAAAAAAAGGAAAAAATTTTTGAAAAATTGGCAATAGCTGCCTTTTTTTCGTTGCGAAATTTTTTTCACAAGTAATCCTCGGCAGTTAACTACCGAGGTTTTCCTCAGCAGTATACTACTGAAATATATCTCGGTAGTTAACTGCCGAGGTTTCCCATGACAGAGTTCTACGTAACTGACGTAAAAACCCATAATAAATGCAAAAAATCAACCGATTAAAATGCTCAATACTTGTTTTTTTACGTCAAAAGTGTGTTGATACCTCCTATGCTTGATGCTTCAATGATTTTGGAGCAAGATTTGATGAAAAAAAATTGGATTTGGGGATTGGAGGAAAGAGGAAAGAAAGTTGATGATGAAATAATGTGTAGGGGGAGCAGGTGGCTGTTTCATCTCATGAAGCATTTTTTTCGGCAGTTAACTACCGAGGTTTTTCTCGGCAGTTAACTGCAGCCGGTTTTTGAAAACCTCGGCAGTTAACTGCCAAGGGGCAATTTCATATTTTACATGTGTTTCTCAGCCTTCTCAAATGTGTGAAGGGGCAATTTCCTTCAAATATTTGTAATTTTATAGTAAAAAAATTAGAGAAAATTCCTGTTTTTTTTAAACAAAGATTTTTTTTTCCTATGTTAGTCTTTAAGAGAAATTGCTAAGAACACTTTCTTTGATGTTCATTCTCCTATTTGGTCAAACTCATGTGAATCTTTACACTTTATGTCATACTTGTTTATAAAGTGTGATAATCAAATGGATTTCATCCAATAAGAAATAAGTGCTAGAGAGAGTTTTTGTCTTACTTAATAAGAATAATGCATAATATATGCAGGGGCCGGGTTCAAACCCCAGACACCACAGTCATTAGTCATCGATTTTTTTTCTTTTTAACAAATAAAATGGATATAGTTAAGCATGCAGGTCTATTTAAACCCATATATTTAACCTCATCACACGAGTTTGTTATTCAAAATTGGAAAACGGAGAGACGCTTGTGAAGGTACGACTACTACTGCTTGCTTATTGCTTTCTCTATCGTCATTTGTATATGTGATATTTAGGGTAAGGAAACAACTGCATGCATTGTTTTTTTGTTCGAAATACGATATTTAGGGTAAGAAGATGATACCCTAATCCAAAACCCTTCAAAATCTATGAAACACTGACACTCCTTAGATTAGACACTTCTCTGATTAGACGTGCTTCGATGTTAGATATGTGTCGTGTCCGACACCGACACAACACCAACACACATAATTAACAACCCAATACCTCCAAGGACCTGTCTTTGATCACTAGACCTAACTCTTGGAGTTATGAATTGATATAATAGTGATACTTTTCCTCTGATCACTGTTATAAATAATTTTTTCCATATTAATTTTTGTTTATAACAATGACCAAAGAGAGTAGCTAATAGCTGTTACCACCAGATCTTCTCTTTTTTCTTTTGCAAGTGGAAAAAAAATACACAAGGCTTCATTAGGTTTTCAAACATTTCCCTGTTTCTAATTTCTTATTTAAGGTTATTTGTTATGGATTAAAAAATGCATAGACTGTTTTCCCTGCATAGACTTTGTTTATCATAAAGAAAATCATTTTTTAAGTTATCAACAATAATTTTCTGGAGAAACTTCTCGAAACAACTTCTTATTTGAAGCATTAGATTTTTTCTTCAAATTCTATTTTTTTTTTTTAAATATGTAACAAACACATAAAAACTTATAAGAATGATTATTTTATTGGAAAAAGTGGTTTTTTGGAAGAAAAAAAAAGAATCTATTGAAATTGACGGAGGGGATAAATTGACTAACTATGACAATTTCGGGAGATTTTTAAAGTTTCGTAAAATTCAGTGGGATTTTTGACGAAAGTTGACCCCATATTTTTTTCTCCTAATGCTTGCAAGGGTGATTAGATTTTTTTTTAAAATTCTTTGTGCTTGCTGCACACGACAACTTTCTATATGATCTGAAGTCTTTCTCCTAATTCCAGTACAGGATTCCCCTTTTTTCCTTTAGTCACTTTGTTTTCAAAGATTTGTAGTAGAGAAAATTCCCATGTTAATATTTGAAAGTAAACAGACAGGCCTTTTATGTAACATGCAACGTGGTTGAGAAAGACATGTGCATGTTACTGATCTAAACTATGTTTTTTTTAAGTAACAGGCCAATAATTTTTTTATTTGTTTCTCATGACAAGTTCTTTATGAGTATTTCATGCCAAAATCAAATCAAGCTTCATTTTCCCCTAAGTTTTACTGTACTATTTTTGTTGTTTTATTCCGGAAAATCTGTACTGGAATTTGTACAACGACTGATTTATGCAGGACAGGTTGAAGAAAGAACTCAAACACAAAAATAAAGAAATGGCAGAGACTCACCTCTACATTATTATAAAGGTGTTGTAAGCTGGCTTTCTGAGAAATTTATTTTGTTTGTCTTTAGAGACAAGCTGTTAACTTCTCGATCAGATTGTATTTATGTTTATACTGATAACACATAATCCTTCTTAGGTAGTACGAGATGAAGACCTTGCAGAACAGATTGGAAAGGATATATGTTTTGATCTCGTAGACCTTGGAAAAGTGGGGAGTTTCTATGTTGAAAAACAGACTCCATTTAACGTTTTCAAGGTATCAATTACACTATTGCCGCGGAAAATAAGAGAAAAACTTAGTCTTGTTAATTTTGGATTGAAGTACAAGCACTAATGTCATTATATATTGACTAAGCCTAATAAATCATAATCAAGAAAAACAGGAGTCATATTTTTTTTTCGTAGAAGAAAACAGGAGTCATATTAGTCCTAATAATTACAAATACGACCAAATATGTACCGAGAATACTCCTTTGATGAAGTGTCGGTCGATCTATTTGTGTTTGATTCTATCATGTTATACTGGGTCTGGTGCAATGTAATGGACGAGTTATCATCACAGAGTAGCCTCTATTTTGAGATCATCAAGTATGATCTTCTTCTGCTGTAAATATATTTTATATTGTATAATTATTTGTATGGATTGTATTCGGCCCGTTAATTAGGCTTATTTAAACAGTTTAGTGATTATAGTCTAATTACTTTTGAAATAGTATTCTGAAAATTATTCGCTAATTCTACATTTCACATAACACCTCACAGACACTATGAGTCGTAGCTCAAAATCATGCCTTTGCACTTGATCTTGCTACCACATTTAACTTTTCCTCCATGTCACTGAGTTTGATCCCACAAACTGATGGTATTGGGCCTTCTCTACCAACATATAAAAGTCATAATGTTTTAGTTGGAAGAAGAAAAAAAATATCTCATATGAATCTCTGGTTTTGATGCTTTTGATTTTGTATTTTATAATTTATGAAGTTGGTGATGATTATTCAACAGATGTGTTATTTTTGTAAATTTGATTTTTCTGTTTAATTGCAACTATGTAGGAAAGGGTTGCAAAAGAGTTTGGCATAACAGCTCCAGTCCAGCGCTTTTGGGTATGGGCAAAGCGTCAAAACCATACATATCGCCCATATAGGCCATTGACAGACATTGAGGAAGCTGGACCTGTAAATTCATAAGATCTCTTGAAGCTTTTCAATATTTTTCTGCTTTGTGAACCTTGATTTCAAACTCTCATTTTATGACTTTTTCATCTCTGATTGTTGGCTTTTAGGCAAATGTTATGTTTATGTTTAGTCTGTTCCTGACGTTTTATATCAACCTACTATTATAATGATCGGTAATGTTGGTTGCTTTAGATTTCAGTTTTTGGGCCAGGCCAACAGTTAATTTTACCTGTTTTAGCTTTGTTTATTTTTGCCATTTTAATTTCTCTTTAAATGTAACACTTGCAAGTGGTTTTGTTTTGGATCCCACAGTTTTTTTGTTCTAACGCAGCACACCGATTTCTTTATGATTTGAAGTTGTTCCTTTTTATACTCATTCTGATTCAAATTGCAGGTTGGACAATTGATAAAGGAGATAAACCAGTTTGACAAAGCAGAATTTAAATTGTTTCTGGAAGTGGAGCCTTGGCTGGTAACTTTTATATTATGAATCTATGAAGTTGTATACTATTTTGAAGGCATGAAATTAAAGCACATGACTGTGCTGATGAACTACATTATTATATAGGACTTCTGTTCGATTGCACCACTCAATAAGAGAGAGATATTACTTTTCTTCAAGTTATATGATCCTAAAAAAGAGAAGCTAAGGTACTGATTAATTTCTATTATGATTTTAACATATGTTGGGGTAAAAGGTTGACCTTAGTTGATGTCAGATGTATTTCCCTTTGATGGCAGTTATGTTGGAAGGCTCTTTGTGAACTGTAATGGTAAGCCATCAGAAATCTTAACGAAGTTAAATAAATTGGCTGGTTATGGCCCTGATGAAGAGATTGAACTTTATGAGGTTGGTTTGGGTTTTCTGATTTATTCTAGTTATACAACTGCATAATTTTTTTTAAATTGTAGTGAATCCTTGCATGTTTAGAAGCCATATGCTTTGTTATTAAGTTTAGGTCAATTGGTCATGGTTTCGGTTATTTAATAACTAAGCCTGCGTAATGGCGAATAAAGTGCATCATGTTCTTTAAAAATTAATCAGTCTTGCATATGACTTACCAGAAGGGAAAGGGCCTATTCTAATGACATATTCCAGTTCTGAATCTTCTGATCCCTATGAGTGACATTAATCATGTAGTGTTACTGAGTTAATTGTGCCTATTGCTGTGCAGGAAATTAAGTTTGAACCAAATGTCATGTGTGCGCCTGTTGAAAAGAACTCAACATATAAAGAAAACCAGGTATTGTACATACCCAGTTGATCCTCATTGCGTTATGTTAGTTTTCTTTTTTTAAGGGATCATTGATTTTCTAATTTATTTGTTTTTCCATGAATGCAGTTAGAAAACGGTGATATTATATGCTTTCAAAAAGCTTATGCTATGGATAATGAGAAACGTATCCGTTATCCTGATGTGCCTTCATACATGGAATATGTGCACAATAGTCAGGTATTTTCTTTTTTGAGGTTTAATATCAAAGGCAAATTATTTTGCTGATTTGATGCAAAAAGGAAAGCTACCCATTTATTCTTATCCTTTTCTAGGCTTTAACTTGAATTAAACTTTTTTTGTTATCTTGTTTAGGTTCCTTTTTCTTCCTTAGCCAAAAAATCCAACGATGAAGAATCATTGGAGGAGCCAAACGAAAACATTATAGCCAAAGAAATGGATGTGGACATAAACATTGAAGCTCAACAGTCCAAAGGGGACACAGAGACCACTCATGATGAAGGTACCAACAAATTCAACACTTCAAAATTAGTCAGCATAGATTTGGAAGAATTTGATGCTATGGTAGATGAGGATGTCATTGCTGCAATCGACCAAGTTTTATCAGAAGGGATTGCTATTTCCTTAAAATCCCAGCATTCTGCCCAAGGACAAGAAGTCTCGAAACTGGATCCCAACCTCCCCGAGCAACTTCTTCAGGAATTAAGGGATATTGCCTTTAAAGGAGACTTGGTTGAAAAATTTAAAGAAGGTCTCACTCCTAATGTTAACTTCAATGCAGTCAAGGAAAAAATTGACGCTAATGCTGACGTGTTCTCCTCTCTCCAATTAGAACAAGTCAGTGTTGTTGTTAACCTTCTCAACAACATTGTGAGGATGCTTGAAAAGCTTAAAAATTTAAAAAAAGAACGAGACTTAGCCAAGAACGGCACTGACCAAGATAATGAAGCACTGAAGGAGACGAGACAGAAAATATTGACCTCAAAGGCTTCCTTCACAAACCACCAAAGACAACTCAACTCTCTTGATGCTCAGATTGCAAAACTACAAGAAGAAAGGGCCAAAATTGCTGAGATTCAAGATCAAGAGATAGATAAGATTACATCTTTTAACATAGAAGTTAAATCAATTTTCCAGCGCCTCGTTGATGATCAAATCAAGTTGAAAAGTGTTGAAGATCAAATTCCAGAAGCTCAATCTGAATTGGAAAGTTATGAGAAGCTCTTTCAAATCTTCAAGGGAATCCGTCCATTTTGATTTATGAATTTGCTTTTCCTTTTTGGCCATAACATTTTACTTCAATGCCAATTTAACCTACTAGCTTTATGAATATATGAATGTTCCTTTCTAATTTGAAGACTGTTTTTACCAAATGTTGAGATATATGACTAATACTTTTTTAATGGCATATTCAAATTAAGCCACACAAGCACATTGGTTGTTCATGTTACAAGCAAAACACTAATGATATTGTCTTTTGCGTATTCTCAATGTATCACATTTTATTTGAAACACTCAGGAGTTGACCGTTTTTTATGAGAAATGTTTATAAATGTGAAAACTATGGTGGAAAACTATGAAGTACCATTCAATGTATGTTGAGAAGAGACATGCTTGAATTAGAAGCAAAAAAATAGGTGTCTAATTTTTGTAAATTTATTTGCTCTATGTAGAGACACAGCACCAGTTCAATGCACGAGAAAGTGATTGGGGTTTCGGAAAGATCATACCTCTTGGTGTATTATTTGATCCTTCAAGAGGGTATCTTGTGAATGATACTCTTGTAGTTGAAATTGAAGTAACATACAATAAGGATGAGAAAGACAGTGCTGAGCATTTAAGGGTAAGTAGATATTCTTATGTATTTTAAGGCCCAAAATTAATAAAGCCAGGTAGCAACCTAATGTAAATTTTAAGTTTAACTTCTAAACAAATCCGGTGGGCTAATTTGTTATATGATAGATATTTGGTTATTGCAATCAACTTGATGATTATTCTTGACCAAAACTATGTTATTTTCCCTCCCAAATTTGAACTCTGCCCAAACCACTAATTTTTAGATGATTTCTCAATCTGGAAGACTAATTCCAGTAGTGTATTTTGACATAAAATACACTACCGAAGTATGTTTTCGGTAGTGTATTTTAACAAATTTGAACATTTAGGGGGCAGATTGAGAAACTGTCAATTTTTTATTTTGTTCTTGTGAGAAGTTCTTTATGGCTATTTCTCGCCAAAATCAAACCAAGCTCCGTTTGCGACTAACTTGTAATTTCTATTGTGCTGTCTTTGTGGGTTTATTCTGGAAAATCCTAACTGAATTTGGCCAACGGGGGTTATGCAGAAGAGGTTGAAGAAGGACCTGGAAGAAAAAATTCACAAAAATAAAGAATCATTGGAGGAGCAAAACAAAAACATTGTAGCCAAAGAAACAAATGTTGACAAAAACACAGATGCTAAAGAGACAAAAGTGGATATAGAGACCACTCATGATGAAGGTACCAACAAAGCCAACACTTCAAAGTTTGTCAGCAAAGACTTTGAAGAAATCGATGCTATGATAGATGTAGATGCTGTTGCTGCAATTGACAGAGTTTTATCAGACGGGATTACTCTTTCCTTAAAATCTCAGCATTTTGTACAAGGACAAGAAGCCTTGAAACTGGATCCCAACCTCTCTGAGCAACTTCTTCAGGAGTTGAGGGATATCGCCTTTAAAGAGGACTTGGTTGAAAAATTTAAACAAGGTCTTTCTCCAAAAGATAACTTCAACGCAGTCAAAGAAAAAATCGACGCTAATGCTGACGTGTTTTCCCCTCACCAATTAGAACAAGTCGGTGCTGTTGTCAACCTTCTCAATAACATTGTGAGGATGTTTGAGAAACTCGAAAATTTGAAAAAAGAGCAAGACTCGGCTAAGAAGAGCACTGACCAAAATAATGAAGCATTGAAGGAAACAAGACAGAAAATATTGACCACAAAGACTTCTTTCACAGACAAACAAACACAACTTAACTCTCTTGACGTTCAGATTGCTGATCTTAAAGCCAGGCTTGAAAAACTACAAGGTGACAGGGACAAATTTGTTGAGATTCAAGATCAAGAGAAAGATAAGATCACATCTTTGAACAAAGAAGTTAAGTCAATTTTCCATCGCCTCGTTGATGATCAAGTCAAATTGAAAACTGTTGAAGATCAAATTCCGGAGGCTCAAACTGAATTAGAAAGTCATGAGAAGCTCTATCGAATCTTCAAGGCAACCCCTCCATTTTGATTTATGTTTTCGCTTTGCCTTTTTGTCCACCACATTTTATTTCAACGCCAATTTAGCCTTCAAACTTTCTATTTTAATATTATGAATACTTGGCACAAGTTTATTTTAAGTATTGACCTTTTATTCAGATTTAGTAGGCGTTGTTTGTTATTAGAAAACACATTTTCTACTTCAAAAGTTCTTTCCTAATTGGGGGGGGGGGGAGGGGTTAAGTGTTAAAGGAGTTTGCAAACCCGACTTCAAACATTGAAAAAAGAGAAAATACTAACCAACAAATAATTTCTAACATTATCCTTTTCAAAAAGTACTTCCTTCCTAATTTGAAGACTATTTTTACCAAATATTTCCGACTTATGATTAATTGCATGTAAATTAAGTCACCAATTTGAAAAGTTTTCTCCTTGGTTTTCTTGGTATAGCCTTTCTCTGAATTATAACATATGATATATTTTCTAACACATTTTCTACTTCAAAAGTTATTTCCTAATTAGTAATACAAATATTTTGAAAAGAAACTTACACACTCTTTTTTTGTCTCATTTGAATTTTTTTGACAGAACTGTACAAATGGTTAAATTTTGCGTAGTTCATTTCGGACTCCAACAAATCCAATATCATATGAATCTCCTCATTTTCAGGGTGTGATTTGTCACTAGCAACAAATACATGAAGTTCTTGTCCAACTTCAATCCAGCTACATCCAGGAATCTTTTTTAGGCTATTTTTTTTCTTCATGTAGCTCCTTATGATTGATACTTCATCCCATTTTCCTAAAGTTGCATACACATTTGAAAGAGCTACATAATTCCTTGGTTTGTTTGGCTCCAATTATAACAGCCATTTTGCTATATAATTTGCAAGTTCAGTTTCATGGTTATGTCCACGAGCATCAAGCAGAGATCCTAATATGTGTGCATGTGGAGGACTTGGCATTGTGAAGATATAAGAGTCTCATGGTAGTTCATGTGATCAAATTAGGTATTACACCGAATGATTGCGTTTCGGAAAACATGACTTGAGCCTCAACAATCTTACCTGACTATATTTCTAAAGAAATCGAACATCAACGAATTCCACGAAACAGCATTCAGAGGCACGTTCTCTGGTTGCATTTGATTGAAAATTTTCAAAACCTCACCACTAAGACCTTCCCCCGCCCAAGCTTCCAACATCGTAATCCACAACACAATATCTTTCTTTTTCGTCGGAAAACAAAAAGCTTCTCTTGCACAATCAATTCTCCCGCATTTTGCATACATATTTACGACACTGCTCAACACAACCATGTCAGAGTCAAACTGATTCCTAATACAAAACCTATGCAACTTCTTACCTAGTTCTACATCTCTTGTATCCGCAGCAAGAGCATGCCCTTGCTAATATAACCTTTTTATTTTTTTTTACATATAACTCATTTTACTTTCCATCATTATTGAGTTTGTTTATTAACATATATCTATTCGACAAGATTTTATCAAAAATAAAATGCAATTCAAGAAAATTATTATCATTCAACGTAAACAAAAGTAGTAGTACAAATAAATTTTATAATGTAATATTTCATAAATCATATAATTAAGACTCAACAAGTAAATTAGTGTTAAAATTGTTAGTTTGACCTATTTAATAATTGTTTTAGAGTTGTTATGATGTGATGAAGTGATCGAATATTTATTAAGTAACTTTAAAAGAAAAATAAACATTTTTTAAGGAAAAAAGAAATATAAACATGTGATGTGTACTTGCAATACCAAAGTGGAATCCCTAAACCACTCACTTCTTGTTGTTGTTTTTTTATTGTCACTCTGTTCTCAAATTGCTATCGGAGTTTTTAAGGAAATTATGCTATAGAAGATTAAAAGCCAAGAGAGATAGAGATAAATATATTCAGGATTGATTGATGGAAGCCGGTAGCAAAGATGAAAGGAGAAATTCTCCTGAAATTAAGAAAAGAAAAATAATCATACACATTGAAAATAATCAATCTCCTTTCAACTTCGAAATTCATTCTCCTAAACTGCATGACTAACTATTAGTATCATTATCATACACATTGATGAACATCAGTTGTTTCTCAACCTGAAAATGCCAACACTGTCAAAGATTCTTCACCGTTTCGATTCACATGGAGAATTGGGGGATTTTCTTGGATAAATACGATAAAGCTCTATTCACATGTATTTGGATGTTCAAGACTCGGCTAATTTGCCCAATGGTTGGAGTAGTTAATCAAATCAATAACAAGTACTCTGTGAGAAGAGGTACCCTATTTAGTCTGTTCATTACAATTGTTACAAAATGAACTACCATGCATTCATGTTCAAAAGAGCAATTCTGGAATTAAAAGCAAAGAATGTTGTAAGATGTTTGTTGCATTTACTGAAAGAGAAATTTTATTCTTGAAAAATTCAAGTTGCACCACAACTTCCTCTGAGAAGCCTGCATGATTGTGGTGGGTTGTTTTCTGATTAACCAATAATTTGTTTACCTTGTGGGAAAATTCTTTTGCGGTTTTTGATATAAACTTTAGAACCTTGCTAAACTAGTTTCTTTCCATGCGCCTTGCTCATTCAAATTTTACGCCATTAAACTTTTCTACCGAACTTGAAGCTACCACTTGTATATGTATTCTTTCCCTTTTAATACTAGAGGAGATAGGATAAGGAATGTTAGCATTAGAGGGAGAGTTAGGGTAGCACCTACAGTTTGAATATATATATATATATATATATATATATATATATATAGAGAGAGAGAGAGAGAGAGAGAGAGTCGTGGTGACTTTCGCACCCTAAAAGTAGAGGATCCATAAGTACCCTTCGGCATCTTGTTAAGGTTAAAATAAACAAAAAGTATTGGCATCTCTTTAAGGTTAAAATAAACAAAGTATCGGCATCTTGTTAAGGTTAAAATAAACAAAAAGTATCTAATGCATGCAATTTAATGCATTGGGAACTTATAAATTTTAACTTCTTTTTTTGAACTCTTTCCAAGGCAACCCTTAGCATTTACCATTAAACAAAATGAAAGAGAAAATAGAAACTGAAAATGCACATAATTTTTGGGCATAGCTGTATTATTTTTGTGACTTTATTTCCACTATGTAGACACGCAGCACCAATTCAATGAACAAGAAAGTGATTGGGGTTTCACTTCCTTCATACGTCTCGGTAAATTGCATGATCCTCGTAGAGGGTATCTTATGAATGATACTCTTGTAGTTGAAGTTGAAGTAACATGCAATGTGGATGAGAAAGACACGGCTGAGCATATAACGGTAAGTAGATATTCCTATGTTTAGTCAGCGAACTAATTTATTTCCTGATATATCTATGGAAATGTATAGTCAGCATTGTAATCAACTCGATGACTGTTCTTGTCGGAAATGGTGTCATTTTTTATTTGTTTCTCATGAGTAGTTCCTTATGAGTATTTCAAGCCAAAGTCAAACCAAGCTTCATTTGCCCGTAACATTCAATCTCTATTGTACTATTTCTGTTGGTTTATTCCGAAATATTTGCACTGGATTTGTACAACGGGTTTATGCAGAAGAGGTTGAAGAAAGAACACAGTGAAAAAAAGCAAAAAAATAAAGAAAAGGCAGAGACTTACCTCCACACTACTATAAAGGTGATCTAGGCTTGCTTCCCTAGATATTTGTTTTGTTTGTGTCTTTAGAAACATGCTGTTAACTGCTCAATCAGATTGTATTTATATTTATACTGATAATAAAGAATACTTCTTAGGTTGTACGAGATGAAGACCTTGCAGAACAGGTTGGAAAGGATATATATTTTGATCTCGTAGACTATGACAAAGTGAGGAGTTTCCGTGTTCAAAAGCAGATGTCATTTAACATTTTCAAGGTATCATCATCAGTTACACTCTTACGTTGTAAAATAAGAGGAAATCTGAATCTTGTCAATTGAGGATTGATGTACAAGCACTAATGTGATTATATAGAAGAGAAATGATATTTGTAAAACCATTTTGTGACAACTTTCTCTCTCATACTCACATTATGTTTTTACTTTCTCTCTCTATTGCTTTGGTTTATGTGTCAATATCTACTTTTCTTTGTAAATTTATGGTTGTCCCTAAAGTTTGTCACACAAGTGGTTGTTCAAATAACATACCTCTATATAGAATAAGCCTAATAAAACTAAATAAAGTACCCCTAAAAGAATCTTAATAAAGAAAAATCGGGATCAGATATGTGCAATAATGACAGATACGACTAAATATGCACCGAGAATATTCTATCCGAAATTGGTGCCAATTACTTATTTAAAACTCTCCCATGAAGCTAGTGGATGAATGGATCATTCCCAGCTTGCAAAATTTGTGGAAAGTTCCTTGGTGAATACATTTGCGAATTGAAGTCCAAAAGACCAAAATAGATCTTGGTTGTAGTGATAAGTTCATTATTTAATTCTTCATCGATGAACTGTCAATCTATCTATGTGTTTGGTTCTACCATGTTGTGCCTGGGTTGCATGCAATTCTAATGGAAGAAGTATTATCAAAAATTAGCCTCATATGATATTTGTACTTTATTTCGAGGTTATCAAGTATGATCTTCGTCCATAACACCTCACATACCCTGTGAGCCATAGCTCGAAATTTTCTGCCTCTGCACTTGATCTTACAACCACATTTTGCCTTTTACTCCTCCATGTCAACGAGTATCTTCCTAAAAACATGCAGCACCTTCAATTTTCATGCTAGGGGTTTATTGGCCTATAAGACATTCTGTTTCCCTTCATTGTCAAAGTATGTCATCCGAGAGGGATTTGGGAAGTGGGAATATTGATAACGTCATTGCAACTTCAATTTTCCATCGAGTGATGATTATGGCTAGTAATATGATAGGTAACCTGTAGTTAGTTACTGGGTTAATTAGGCCCAATAATTATGTTGCCTACAAAAAAACTGGGTTTAGACTTTAGATGGAGAGTTAGGCAATTACCTTTTGAATAAGTGCATTAAATTTTCGTACTGTCTCGAATTTTTATACCCAGATACAAGAGCCATTGAAGTTGGGAAAGTTTAGTTTGTGAACTGCTATAGAGCAGATCATTATTTTAGGTGCATCCTTATAGAAAACAATTATTTTAAAATCAATACTTAAATATAAAATCATGATGCTTTCGTTGGAAGAGGAAACAATTTCCATATGAATATTTGATAAGTGCTCAAAAGTAGCATATTTTATGTGTTAATCTAGGCATTTTAGTGACTTGTTCTGCAAGTTATCTAAGGAAAAGCTACCATTTGAGTGTATTTATACCATTTATGCTT
>Ga0315913_1006408_pt1 | contig 14232 bp, 9 predicted proteins | sample MpolsnodulesMG_FD_207736 | JGI IMG/M metagenome (GOLD analysis project Ga0315913, IMG submission 207736) | Medicago polymorpha root nodule microbial communities from Los Angeles, California, United States - small nodules | ecosystem: Host-associated > Plants > Roots > Nodule | place: USA... | reverse complement strand
TGATCAGCCATGGGAGATCAACTGGTTACGAGGGCAGAATTTGGCGGTTTAAATGCGGTCGCCAAAGCTCTGTTAGATCAGTTGACGGCGTTGACAGCTAAGATCGATAACATTAACAACAACAACAACAAAAACAATCAGAACAAGAGATGTGGACCAATTAGGGTTCGTGGTAGAAACAATCAAATTATTGAGGATTCGAATTTTTCAAAGGTGGAGAAAACTGATTTCGAAGAGATAATGTCGAATAATTGGAAGAAGCTGCAGATTATACGAGAACATGCCAATTCAACTAAATCTATTGAAAAGGATCAGAAAGCATTAAGGGCTAAACTTGACGAGGATGAAGTCAAACCAGAAGGTGAAAATCTCCGGCAACAAGGAGGTCTTTCAACAAACATTGAAGCACCACAAGCTGAAAAACACAAAGAAGTTCAAGGAATTCCTGGAGAGTCAATTCAATCTCCCATTTGTAAATCACAGGTCGTAAATTCAACATCCATAATCACAAACCAGGAGAACCCCAGATAACTAATTTCATCGCTTTATCCTTTGAATCCACATTCTAAATCACCTTCCCTCACATATTCATCTTCTTTTTTCTTCAATCCTTAGATGTTTTGTGACAATGAAACAGAAAAATCACAAGGTGCATACACCATCGATGCAGATACAATTTCAGAAATCAATGTGGAGATAGTGAAACCCACACTATTGGACAAACAAATTCCAAGCATTCTCGTCATACGATCTGCAATGCTTTGGTGAGGTAAAATTCCAATCCCTCTCACATAACACAATCGGTGGATCCGCACAATCAGTACTTCTAAGCTTCGACAATCTCAGATGTTTTGATCCCGGTGGATTTTTATTGTTCTTGTTTTTTCCTAGATATTTTATTTCGTTTCAGTTCTTGCTGAGACTATTACCGTCAAGTGTGTGTCTGTTCTCTTCAATTTCGTCACAAACGTCTTCAATGACCATTGAGTTCCAAACGATTGAGACATCACTTGGACAAGTTTCTTGCTGGCCATGGGTGCTTTGGAACATCGAATCTATCAATCCGTATGGAATTAATTCCTCCTCTCAGACTAAGAACGATTCTGAATCTTCATCTGATAGATTATCCCAATTCGGCACAACACGCGATTATCACGAATTCAATATGCAACACTAACCACATTGGTATAATGAAAAAGGTGACGATGATGATTTCATGACTCCTGACTTTGAAGGACCAGATTTCTTTGGATGTCAAAGTAAAGATAACTCGCCGCCTGCCGAAACCACCTGATAGAAGTATTGCTGCTGCAAATTCGGAAGTCAATTTCAATTCCGCCGTGGACGCTGACTCGAATTCCGTTGTTCTGTTGAAGCTTGTATACTCTGAGGTTCCCTCCGACAACACCTCCAACCATTATTCATGTCTCTTACAAGCACCACCACCAACTCCAGGTAAGTTCTTTAATCTAATGGAGCAACCTGCTACTGAGAAACAAGTTAGTGGGATGTTAAGACATGGGTTTTCACCGGGTTTCATAGGGCCAAAATTGAAGTTACGTATAGATGCACTTCACTCAAGAAAACTACTTTTACTAGGGGAATGCATGCTTGAAAGGACTGCCAGGGAGGTTTGGCTAATATTGGTTCAGCTTACATCAAAGATTGTCGTGGGAGTCATGAGCCAGGGACAAGGGGCGTTTGGAAGTATTGTTACACAATTCATTCTGAAACCCAATTTTTATATGGTAATTGTTGAATGTGAACATTGGTTGGGCAATTTATCCATGCTATACAGCCCAATGAATTTTGTATATGATAGAGGAAAAATTTGGTTAATGCAGAAGATGGTTAAAAGGTTTTTAGTTCTTGCTATGATTGGAAGGAATATGGAGAAAGACATTTCTTCCATGGAGGATATAACACATGGGTTTGTCACGTTGCTGGATAATGGTATAAAAAAGGTTTGTGTCATGTTGCTAGGAAAAGGTGAAATGGAAGCAATGGATTCATGTGTCACGCCAAATCTTCACAACATAATATTTGCAAGTTTGACTTCAGAATCCATGCAGAAAACAATGAAAGGAAAATACTCCATGAAATTTGACTTTGGTGGCATTGGATATTCTTTTTTTTTCTTCCCACGAAGACTTTACGATTCCAACAATGGGATCCGGGTGGTCTTTTGTTCATTTAAGGAGTCAACATGCATGGGAATCTCTTTACATAATAAGAACTGGAGGTCGAGTTCTTCAGAGGTGGAGGAGACTGTGTAGGAGGGTTTCCTTAGTAAATTTATAGTATTTTATTTTAACAAAATCTTGGTAATTTTCTAGAACTCTATTATTATTACATTTTATTTTATTTTGGTGCACGGGTTTGTTATTTCTTTCACTATATAAGTAGAACTTATGTAGTCTAAGAGACACACTTTTTGATTCATTAATAATATTCGAGATTTTCTCTCAATTCTGGTGGATTTCGGAACCCTATTTTCACAAGTTTGTCGCTTGCGAACTTGTTCTTTTCTATCTAGGTTTAGCGCTTGCTAGCCCACGCTTCCGTACTGCGTCATTAGTGTAGCACGTTATTCATATGTCCACATGCTAGAAAATGTTCAAAGTTACATTAGTTTGCTTGCACACCAATGTGCTTAGATAACACATTATTCCCTGGAAGCTCACGTCATATTAATAAAAAAGGCCAATAATCCTATAAATGTTATACAAAGTGCATATGAATAATTTGTTAAAATACTCCACTGGTGATTTATAAATTAAAAAAAAACTTTCAGATTCTAAAGATTGTTATTTTGAGAAAAATGATTCTTTTTGACAAATATTTTGGCACCCTTTTATAAGATTGATTTAGTGGATTGATTATTGAATATTTTGTTGCATCCATTACACGAATGTTAATCACCTTTGAGATTTGTTTGAGGCTAATACCTTTATACAATGAGTAAATAGGCCATTACCCCTCTGAATTTGTAAGTTTCGTCAATTACCCCTTTGAAATTAACAAAACTTCAATTACCCCTCTGAAATTTCACAACGTTAATCAATTTATCCCCTCCGTCAAATTTTTCTGTTAGTGAACATGATGTTTTGCAAATACCCCCTGAAGTTTTGCACTTATGTGCAAAACCCCCCGAGCTTAAAAATTTATATTTTTTTTTCTTCTTAAAGGCAAACAATTAACAGTTAAATATTAAAGCTAACTATTAATTTTGGAGTTTGGGAAAACTACATGCATATATACATCAAAATAGGCTTGTACATGTTTGCTTTTCCCATAGTTTTATTTTTTAAATTGGGGAAGGGAAAAATGTGTGTTTTTTAAAGTGACAATAATGGTTATTTTTACAACGGTCCTGAGAGAATTCACACTCATCACTTTGAGTTTACCAGGCTTAGGCTTAACATGAGTAGCAATAAGGAGAAACAAAGTCACAATTAAGGAGTGTGCTCCACTTTCACAAGACAAGAACAAGATTAGTACATAGTTAGATGTGAACTAATTTTCTTGTATAAAGCATGACACAAAACCTTTTTTCATTTTGATACTAAAACAAGCCAAGAACCTTCGAGCATAACTCACAATTCATAGAATAATATAAAGGTTTTCCATTTCCGAAATAGTTCACATAGTCTAAGATTTAAGGTCTATGCATTTTCCTCTAATATGACATGCAATGTGAAAAAGAAAAGACTAAACCTCAAATTAGTTCAAATTTTTAAGATGGTATCATTTATTCACTTCTCCATATTAAATTTACTAAATCAATCATCAAGGAAATCACTATGTTACCTTTCTATCATATTTTCCCCCAAATAAATAAATAAAAAAGGACAGCAATAGTTCTCATTACAAATAAAAAAATATATAAGTTTTCAAGTTCGGGGGACATTTTGCACATAAGTGCAAAACTTCAGGGGGGGTATTTGTAAAATGTCATGTTTACTAACATAAAAATTTGCCGGAGGGAGTAAATTGATTAACGTTGTGCAATTTTATAGGGGTAATTGATGTTTTATTAATTTCAAAAAGATAATTGACGAAACTGACGAAATTTACGATTTCAAGGGATAATAGGGGAAAAGGGATCCGGCAACACAATGAAAACAAAGTGGAAGGAAAAGGAAGATGCATGGAATGCTATATATGCATGAAACCAAATAAGACAAAATTGTATCTCCGGAAGTTTAGGCTTTTACCTTGTAGTATAGTTTAGGCTTTTTGTGTAGCCTGTAGACTTTTTGACGTTTTTAAACCAATTAAATTATTTAAAAAATAAAAGAGGATGTGTTGATGGATAAATATAGCTAGTTAGTACCACTAAAGATATCATCTCGCCATCCTTAAAAGCTCACTAAACTTTTTTTTTTTTGGTTGGAATCCGAACCTTACATATATTATACGTTATTTTTATTAATTGAGTTATGTTCACGAGGACGGCATCTACTAACTTAATACTAAATACATCACATTTGATCAAAAAGCATTAACTAAAAAACTTTTTTTTTTGAAGAAGCTAACCTAACTCCCTCAAATTGGCATCAGAGAGAATTGAACCTGAGACCTTGAGGAGGAATACACTCCCATATTCCAAGCCAATACCACTAGGCCAACCCAAGTGGGTTCAAATCAATAAAAAACTACAATCAACCATAAAACAATAATTACCCTATTAGCCTAAAACCATCTACGGATTAACCCATCTTAATTGGGGTAACACTTCTGTGACTTTGAGTTTAGTGACTTTGTCTCTATTTCTCTTCTGACCAATAAGTTTTTTTTCATCAAAATAATTTATTTTAATCAGTCATACATCATTCTGTCATCTAAAATACACTAAAGTTATCAAAGTCACCAACATGCAAAGTCATTCAATTATTTCCCTCTTAACTGGTCACTCCCGATTAAAAACTTTTTTTTATTTAAATAATCTAAAATCTGTAGAAATGTCACCTAGGATGAATGGTTGTTGAAAAATTCTAGTAAAAAGAGGTTTTTTGATGCATCAAAGACTTGCTGCAATTTTCCATTTTGGCTGAAAACAACCGACATGCAATGCAAGTGGGTCCTATAGGCCCTTTGATAAACGTACCATTGAAACGTGAAGAAAAAGTAGCGGAAGATGAAACCAGAGTAGTATGTTAGTGGGAAATTCCAAGGATGTTACATACGAAAATTGGTGGAAGCTAAGCTAGCAAGAAAGACCCTGGAAAAGGCTCAAATGTACGAATACTCCAACAACTATTTAAGCTGCATTCATTGCAATGTAAAGTTAGCAAGTTAGTTTCATAGCAAGCAACAGTGCAAACAAAATACAAAACCTTAGCAAGTTAGTTTTGGCTTCAACAATTTTAATGACTCGTAGTAGCATCCAAAGTGTCTCTTCACATAGGAGGAAATGGAAATATGATGTGTTTGTGAGCTTCCGAGGCGAAGACACGCGCAACAATTTCACTGGTCATCTTTTTGGTGCTCTTCATAAAAATCGCATTCTCGTCTTCAGGGATGATATAAACCTCACAAAAGGGGGAAATATATCATCTGAGCTTCTACAAGCTATTGAAGAATCTCATATCTTGATTGTAATTTTCTCAAAAAACTATGCTTCTTCCACATGGTGCTTGCAAGAATTGGCAAATATTGCTGATTGCATCCATGTACAAGGACAAACTGTTCTACCTATTTTTTATGATGTGAGTCCATCTGAGGTACGAAAGCAAACCGGATATTATGAAAAACCCTTTCTTGAGCATGAAGAAAGATTCAAAGAAAACTTCGAGGAAGTGCAAAGATGGAGGGGAGCCCTAACACAAGTAGCCAATCTCTCTGGTTGGGATATAAAGGATAAGTAAGTAGTATTTTCTATGTTTGCCGCAAGTTGATCAACACTTTTAAGTTTATACTAACAAAATTTCACTGAACTTTTCAATTAATTTTTGGTTCTTGAATTGTTTTATCAATTAATCTTTGTTATTTATGTTCGTGGTTGTCATGTGATGATTTGTAATTTCTATCCTCTGGTCTTTTAGGTCACAACATGCAGAGATTGGAAAAATTATGAAAAATGTAAGAAGCTTATTGGGAAATAAAACTGAAACTTTACCTGGTGATATAGTTGGGATGCACTCACAAGTGGAAGAATTAGAAAACTTTCTGATTTTGGACTCAAATGATGATGTTCGAGTTGTGGGGAGAATTTGGATGCATGATTTGTTCAAAGAACATGGCAAGAGCATAGTTAGAGAAAAATCAATCAAAGAACCAAGAAAGTGGAACAGGTTGTGGGACTACAAAGATGTTCACAATGTTATCTCAGAAAACATGGTAAGTAGTTACTGTAATAAAATTATTGCTCGCCATTTTTATATTATCCAAAAGAGCATATGAAAATAAGTTAATTGATAAATTTCAATTAGTGAATTTAAATATGTCCTTAATCTACAATTGGAATATGTTGGTGTTTCAGGTTAGTGGACCAGAAACAACAGTAGAACTTAATGTGACCATGCATTGTGAGGGTTGTGCTGAACAACTACAGAAAAAGATACTCCAAATGAGAGGTATATATAATTTGTTTATTCTTGATTTCAATATAATTGTTATAATTTGTTTATTCATGTTTTGCATCATCATATTATTTGCATTAATTAATGTAAAAACTAGTATTGATTATTGTAGGAGTTCAAACAGTAGTGGCAGAGTTTAGCACAAGGAAAGTAACTGTGACAGGAACAATGGATGCAAACAAGCTAGTGGATTATGTCTATAAAAAAACCAAAAAACAAGCAAAAATAGTTCCTAAACCAGAACCTGAACCAGAAAAGAAAGAAGAAGAAAACAAAGAAGGTGAAAAACCTGCTGATGAAGAAGAAGCTAAGCTAGAAGAGAATGAAGGTGAAACAGCTGCAGCAGAAGAAGAACTTAAGCCAGAAGAGAATGAAAGTGAAAAGGCTGCAGCAGAAGAAGAAGCTAAGCCAGAAGAGAATGAAGGTGAAAAAGCTACTGCAGAAGAGAATAAGAAAAAAGAAGAGAAACCAACAGAAGAACCAAAGAAAGAAGAGGGGGAGAATAAGGAAGAAATGGGAGGTGAAGAAAGTAAAGAGGAAACCAAGAAAGAAGAGAGTGGTGCTGTGGTTAATATTGATGAAGAAGGAATGAAGAGAATGATGTATTCTTATGTGATTGAACCTGCTCGGGGTCCTCAACTATTCAGTGATGAAAATCCTAATGCATGCTGCATTTTATAAAGTCATCATATGAATAATAGAGAGAACAATATGGAAACACATTCTACCACCAAAACTGCAAAAAATTACCATATTGTTGGTAGAATGTGTAGAGGAAAGAATGTGCCTAAATGGAATCAGCATATGATGATAATAAGTTGATTAATGATATATCGTTCTATCTTTTTCATGTATGTACGATATATTATTATTATATACTAGTCATAGATCAATGTTGTACAAATGCACCATATAAAAGGTTACAACTATGACTACCCATGTAAGAATGGTGGGTAATTTACCTCAACCAATGAACATTCACCTTTTTAGGTGGTATCTATGAACTATCTTGACCCCACCAATAAATTGTTCATTTTCATTGGTTGGTGGGTAAATTACCCACTATTTTTTAAAGGTAATATAGAAAAAACCTAAAAAAAAATTTGTTGTACAAATGCTTGTGAAATATGAGTATCCTCAAGTTGCGTTTCATGGATCTGGTTTCGCTGCAGCAATGATACTATGCGGATTTGTTATTTGTATGACTAAAATTACACGTGTTAAAATATGTCTTAAATTAGTGTTGAAAAATGTCCCACATTAAAGAATAAGAAAAAACATGTAAACCCATTTGAGTTGATCAGATGGTATTCCGAACTCAATTTCATCGTAGATTGGTTATTGACATGTGACTTTGAAAATGATGTATTAATTAGATGACCGACAAAACCCATGATTGAAAAGAAGAAGGAAAAATCTACCTGCCAGGACCACATCCAAGAGCCTCACATAAATTGAACGATCGTTATATAAGAACTAAGAGAATGTTTTAAAATCATTAAAAGATATAATATTCAGTTTAATTAAAAACTTATCAGTGTGTTAAATCGATACAGATTAAGAATTCAAAGGATATAAAATATGCCAATGAGATACTCTATGCATTTAGAATTTAAGTTAAATAAGGTTCAATAGTTATTTTAGTTACACATGAGTTTTTTTTTTTTTTTTTAGGAAAATACACGTGGTTGTTGTCACTATAAAGTATATATTATTTTAAGTGGTATAGATATATACTACTTTAGATATTTATTATTTTTTTTGGATAATATCATCAAAGTTAATGTTGACGGCAGTTTTCTTTCTAATCTTGGAAGATCAGGTTTTGGAGGTCTTATTAGAAACAATAATGGTGATTGGTTGCTGGGTTTTTATGGATTTTGTGGCATTAATTCTTGCTTGGTGGCCGAATTGTATGTCATTTTTCATGGCCTTCATATTGTGTATGATGCGGGCCACATGAACATTATTCTTAAATCAGATTCTATAGGATGGCTCTTGATTTAATCAAGTCAGATGTCCAATATCATCATCCTCATGCTCCTCTGATTAGTCAGATTGTCCAACTGCCTTGAATTGTTAATTTTCATCATGCCCTCCGTCAAGGCAAAGAGTGTGCGGATTGGCTTGTTAAGCATGATGCTTCTTCTTCGGATGTTCTAAAGTCTTGGATTTTTTGCCCTCCTCAGCTACATCATTCCCTTCTGGATGTTGCTCGCTTGAGATTGTAGTTTGGTTTTGTTTTTATCATTTCTTCTTGATAAAAATAGATATATACTACTAAAAAAACATATTTGACGACTAAATGAATCAACCATACATATATTTTTATAGAAACACTACATTAATGTTGTTATTTTGAAAATAGTAACGAATTTTGAAAATTTTATCACATCAGATTTTCATATTGGTCCACAAAAATTTGCTTATGCATATATAAGCACATAAAATCCACAACGAGTGCGGTGCAAATATTTGATGACGTTTTGCATATAAAATGTAAAAAATATTTAATAGACACACTACGTTAATGTTAATATTATAAAAATAGTCACGAGTTTTTAAAATTTTATCATATCGATTTTCTCGTATCGGTACATAAAAATTTACTTTTAATTTGTATATATGAACACATTTTTTTTTGAAAGTATATATGAACACATATAATCTGAAACGGACGCAGTTCAAATATTAAACTTAGTTTTGCATATAAAAGAATAAAATATTTAATAGAAACATAACATTAATACTGGTAATTTCCATTTAATATCTTTAAATATTTCATAATATTGTCTATACTATATATAAAGAAAATAGACTTAAAATACATGAGTTTGGGATGACTTTTTCATTACCTATTTTATCCATCATTTAAACTATTTTATTTATTATTTTATCCTTTAATAATATTATTTTAATTTTTTATTAAAAAATTAAATCCCATTAAAATAAGAAACATCTCACTACAATAGGAACAATATTATCAATATTTATATATGAGGGGGTAGAGATTTTGGGCTGAAATTTTTATAATTCCAATAATACCTTTAAACAATTTTTCCTAAATTAATGTTATATTGTTGATAGGTATAAACAATTTAATAACCATACTATAACCATCCTAACCCCATCTCTATGTTTTAAGTCATTGTTAGTTGTTTCCGTCGTGTTTCAGTCAAAAATCTAGTTCTCAGGCTACTTGATCGGATTGCTCTGAAACTTGCCTAGAAAGTCAGAAAAAAAAATCAAGGAACAAGACTCTCATAGAAGTTGAAGGGACCTCTTATAGGACTCCGCTGCTCAAAATCCAAAATTCAATCGTGTAGACCCATTTTTTCTGTTTTTTTATATACTCAAAAAATTTCGAAAAATTTTGCATTAACTTTATTTTTTTTTTGACCAAAGCTGCATTAACTTTATTTGATTTTTAGATTTTTTGGTGATATATATATATATATATATTTTGGTGATATATATTTGAAAAGTATATCGTTTTTTTATTTGTTTATTTGGTTGTTTTTAAATGTAAAATTGACAACTATTGAAATGAAAGATATTATGATTGTTGATTATATATAAATACATTTCAGATTATAAAATAAAAAATCTCCAAAAATAAGTTTAGATTATATAATTCGAACATGGATATTTTAGCACTGAGTAAGGTGCTTGAGAAGAGAGTAATGTGGAAAAAAATTGCCTTAACCTATCGAGACTTATCTACCGGTGGCAGACCCTAGGTAGTAAATACATGAGCTTTTTTTCTTTTCTTTTTTCTTTCTAAGATATTTTTCCACATTGAATATGTTTGGTTAATCAGATAATTTGATGAGAATTTCTTTTTCCAACCTCCCCACTTTTCACACACCCTCCAAAATTTCTATTTTGCCCTTGTTTGAATTATATAATTTGGAAAAAAAAATACGGTTCAGATTAAATAACTTGAAATATGCCTATATATTAACAACAATTAAAATATCATTCCGTTTCAACAGTTGTGATTTTGAATTTAAAAACCACCAAAAAGCAAATTTAAAAAGGGAATAACCAATAAAATAAAAATACCACAAAAAAAATGGAAAAATCAAATAATGCTTATGCATTTTTTTTTTGGATTTTAATGAAAAAATAACGAAAAATAGGTCTAAAAGATGAAATTTTAGATTTTGAGGGACGAAGTCGCAAAATAAGTCCCTTATAAAGTAGTCTTGTTCCTTGATTTTTTTCCCTGATCTTCTGGCCAAATTTCAAAGTAATCCCGTCAAGTAGCTCGAAAACCGGGTTTTTCGATTGTGACACGATGGGAACATCTAACAATGACATGAAACATAAGGAACAAACTGAAGTAGTGGGTTAGCACGGTTCTTAAATTGACTATCCATGACACAAGCAACTCCGATCTTTGTTCTGATACAATTCATATTATATAATTTGAACCTATTTTTCCCATGATTTTTTGGCACAAGAGGATGCATGGACGTGTTCAAATTTTATAATCCAAAAAAACAAGCACTTTAAGATTTTATAATTTATACGCCCCATATACATGCCTAGGGTGTATAATGGGTGTGATGTAGTATTTTGCTATCAATCAAAAGTAAGTATTTAAATATCGTTTTCACATGGACTAGTGCGATATCACAAACCGTTCAACATTAATCATCATCTTAAGTTAGGGTTTAATTGGTTGTTTGTTTGTTAAGTTGGACTTAACAAAATATAGTTAATTAATGTGTAACTTTTATCCTTGCTAAAATTTTCTACATGTTTAAAAAGAAAACTAGAAAACTGCTATCATAAGGCTGAAACACACATGTAAAATACGAAATATCCCCTAGGCAGTTAACTATCGAGGAAATGTTATAAGAGCAGAACAGACATAGGAGTTTCCAAAACTCCATTGTTGCGGTTTTCATTCTTTTAGGTGCGATTTTCTGCCATTTCAAGTCATTCCAAGCCAATTTCAAGCACAAAAACAAGTAAGTTTTTTTGAATCCTATTACATTGTTGTTTTGTGGTTGAATTGTTTGTTTTTTTTTGGTTAAATTTTGATTATATAGGTTTTATTGATTTTATGATTTTATGATATGTTAGATTTATGTTTAGGTTTTATTGAGTTGTAGAATTGTTAAAATTGTTAGAATTGTTAGGTTTAGGTTTTATGATTTTAGGATAGTTTAGGTTAGAATTGGTTAGGTTTAGGTTTAGGTTGTTATGATTTGTTATAATTGTTATAGAAGTTTTATTGAATTGTTAGGTTTAAGTTTTGATGAATTGTTGTAGAATTTTTAGAATTGTTTAGGTTTAGGTGTAGGTTTTGATGATAGATTAGGTTTAGGTTTTGATTTTATGATTTTATGGCATTGTTGTTTAGTTTAGGTTTTGATCACCAATTTTTTTTTATGTAGATATGTCTCAGAATCAGGATAACGTTCAGTTGAACAAAAATGAGGGTGATGCGAAGAAGAAAGAAAAATTGCCTATGACATGACACATAATAGTTTGTGATGGTTCTAGTAAAAAGAAGGATTCAAAGGTGCCGGTGTACAATCAGTTGAGGTTGAGGAGGAGCGGGAGGACATGCTATTTTGGTCCTCAACCAAAAGAAGGTGCCTCAGGGACTGTCGAGGACAACTCAATTGAGATAAGCGACGAGGGAGATGATTAAATAATGTAATGGCTTATAATAATCTTGAATAATCTTGGAACATTTTGGAACATTTTGTTATTGAATAAACTTGAAGATTTTGAATAAATTTGAAGCGAAATTGTGTATTGATTAAATTAAATTTGAAGCGAAATTGCGTATTGATTAAATTTGAAGCGAAGTTGCGTATTGAATAATTTCGATTAAAGTCGCGTATTTCGATTAAAAATTGCGTATTCGAATAAACACTAATTAAGTCCAACGTGAATTCGAATAAAAGTTGTGTAATGAATAAATAAATTCGAAAAGTGGTAAATTCATTAAATTACATTACATTCGGAAATATACCTTCCAAGTACAACAATTATCTTACCCCTGAATGAGGTAAATTCAAACTTGCTAAGCAGCAGGACTCCAACATTTGTCCGACATTTCTACTGTTCCATTCAAAAGATTAAATTCTTGTTAGTCTTGGTTTAAATGACGGTATTCAATTTAGTGGAATTGATCTAGTGGTAAATAATAAATAATAGTGAATAAGGGTGATAGTTAAGAAGAGAGGGTAGCAAGGTTTCAATAGAGAATGAGAAATTGGAGCTCACATAGACATGCCATGTCATCACAACTCTTGCATATGAATAGCTCAAGTTTCCTTTACAAAGATATATAGATAGATAAATAGAAATTAACTCATCAAAACTTCAAAATTCATAAACAAAGTTTCAAAAACGTTACCAATCAAGCAAGACAAGTAAAAGATCAAGCTTATAAGATCAAACGTTATTACGACCCGCCCTAATGCCAGGCTACGATCATAACAACTTTAAGAAATAAATTTAGTGGCTTCTTCTCTTTGACATTTGGATGATCAATTGTAATTGATTGTAATTAAGCTAAATAATTTTGAAGGTGAACAAAATTAGAAATGCTAGGGTATAAATAGGAGAAGGCTAACCTTAATTTCACACCAAATTTTTCCTAGAACTCTTAATCTTGCACTCGTTTTCAATTATGTTTTCTTGTTTTCATTTTATTGCTTTATTTATTTTATTAGGTTGCTCATCACCATGATTAGTGAGTTGTCTTTATTTGTCTTGGGATCATGGAAGGTAGTCCTAGGAGAATTTTTTCATAATCCCATTCTTTTCTTTTGTTAAGGGGATTCAATACCTAATCTATCCTTAGTGAGTTAAAATATTAGGCAGCAACCGAAGGACAAAAGGTTGTTGCTAGAAATATAAAGCTAGACAAAAGGTTTAAAACATGAGAATAGTCTAGGAACGTTTGGATGAAATGAGTAATTGAGCTTAATGGTTCCAGTCAACGTAGAAACCATGAGAATATGGAGCTATGTCACTGAGACACTTCTTTGTTACTTTAGAGATTAATTACCTCATCTTTAGGCGGTGGATTCCCGATGCTTAATAAAGGAATAATAAGATTTGGAATTTTCATTGAAGAGATCAAAGGTTCTTTCCATGAGAATCAAGGAATGAAGTTCTAGTAATCTAGAATTTAACTATAAGATAACTACAATTTAGTCTTTATATATAAATCAAATTTAGGTATAAAGGATTGATTTAAATTTCCCTGAAGTTTTTTTACTACTTTTTATACCTAAAAATGATCCGAAAATAATCTACTTTTACACCTTACAGGATTAAGCGGAAAAAAAAAACCTCAACATGCAAAATGTTGTCTTAGCTTATAATTAATATATGCAAATTGAATTCACTATCCATATCCATATGGGTTGGCTTTGATAGGAATCTTTTAAATGCGGATTAATTTGCTTATCAAAATCTTACCTGTATGGCCTACTATAAAGTACAAAACCATGTGTTCCACAAGCCATATTATGATCCATTATTGATCCATCACATGCCAATCGATCAAGGGCAAAGAGCTGTCAAATATTTCTAGCAGCATTATTATATTCTTTTTTTTGTACAACTTATATTCTTTTTTGGCTTAATTGTATGTCTGATCTCTTATGTTTAT
>Ga0315913_1006407_pt1 | contig 14233 bp, 9 predicted proteins | sample MpolsnodulesMG_FD_207736 | JGI IMG/M metagenome (GOLD analysis project Ga0315913, IMG submission 207736) | Medicago polymorpha root nodule microbial communities from Los Angeles, California, United States - small nodules | ecosystem: Host-associated > Plants > Roots > Nodule | place: USA... | reverse complement strand
TTGATTTTAATGGTAAAATGTGTTTCATTTACTAAAACACATTTATTAATTATAGTTAGTGGTCAGTGGAGTAGTTTGATGATTGAAATGCAATAAATAAGGGTATGTTAGTAGAAAAGAATAATATTGTTGTATTGGTGTTATAAATGAGACAAATAATTTGAGATAAAGTAAAATAGTAAAGAGGACACCTATTATAAGACAGAGGGAGTACTATTTACAAGTAGTATTTTCTTACACATCGGAAACGGAAAAAGAACTTTAAGGACAATTGGAATGAACGGATAATTCCTTTTGAAGCAAAGGAATTTCAAATGTCTTTTCAACGACATTAACCAAATCAAAAAACATTCCAACATTTATGATCAAGCTTTTGTCAAAATCAAAATGCATAACTTAAAATTTCTTACAAACTTACTATCAAAATATGGCCTTAAAGTTTATTTTCAATTCAATATAATAAAAACAAATGAAAAATCTTTAAAGCTTGGATTGAAGATAAATTTAACAGATTCACAATATGTATCGTAATTAATTTTGATAAAAATTACACTTTAGAATTCAGTAAAATAATTAAAGTGCAACTGTGAATTCGTAACATGAATGTAGTATCTAATTGTGAAACGTATGGCAATCTATTTTGTTGTCCAGGATGGTGAGTTCTAGTGAGTTCAAGAGATAAATGAACCAAACAATTGAAATTGTATTTGGATGAGTCGTGGACATGTATTGATTTCATCTTGTCACACTTTTCCATCAAACGCATAATTCATTTAAGAATCAAATAAGAAGCTAGATATATAGAAGGGTTAATAGGTGTTACCCCCTCCGCCATTTGGACGATATTTGGTAATCTTTTGTAAAACAAAATTGAAGATTCTCCCTTGTCATTGGAAGATTCATTGGTTTTAGACCTTCATGAGAGCTGACTGTGCATAATTGATAAGACATGACTGTGTAAAATTGATGATGTAGCATGTTGATTTAGCTTTTTCAATTCTTTTTCAATTTAATTTTTTTCACATGCCTTTATTTATTAATTAAAAACTATTTAAAAAAACAGTTACACTAAAAACAAAATAAAAATCAAATCTTCATCATCAATTTTTTCACCTTCATCATCAAACTCTTCATCTTCATCACCAACCAACCCAACAAAAAAAAAAATCATCATCATCAACACTCCAATCATCCTCCTAATAAAGCAGATAAGTGAAAGAAATTATAAAATTAATAATTGTTATTAATGACTTCAATAAACATAACGGATGAAAAAGGCCCCAGAAACTCTTTTCTCCGATTTCTTAAAGCCAATATGAAAAGAGGTGAAAACAAATGAAAAAATCCAAAATAAATCAAATAAATGCTTAGATATGTATGTGGTCCGTGCAAATATGATTCAATCGAAAAGGGTATATAATTAAGCAACTGATAAAATGAAAAATCAATTAAGTTTCTTGTTGTATTACATTTTTGTCAGAAAAAGGTACCCCCTTTCAGGGTAGTTATAACACAGTTTAATTAAGCAACTGATAAAATGAAAAATCAATTAAGTTTACACACTTAATAAACAAAATGGTATATAATTACACTCTCTAATATTGAAAATTTTATCTATCTTGTACATGTTTGGTTATTAAAATCAGGGCTGATGGAACGAGTTTGATCCTTGTTCGTGGTGATGATTGATACCTGGCTGGCTAACCACTGGAATATCCAAGCTACTTCCATCAGTTTCTGGTGCTGCGACTTCCCTTACATCGGCTATCCTTGCTTCCGTAGCCTGAATATCGCTCCATTCATTGTCACCAACTGGCTGAATGTTGTTTACCTGGTCTGTTGCCATGTGAACTACATTCTCTGCAGGGATAGGGTTTGCTCTAGAAACACTTAGGCATGCTTTATCCACATTTTCTTCAGTCGGATCAACATGCTTTGTATCTGAGCATGACTCTGTCTTCTCCACGACTTGAGTTGCATCAATGTGTTGCCTGTTAACGATTAAAAAAATATATTGTGCGATGTCAAATTTGTTTTTCTGATACTCCACATTTCATAGCTGGCATACAAATTCAACCAAAACGAACTCATAATTCATAAAGGACAAACAAACCACCTGAAGTTTCCATTTAATTCTCTAGTATTGATATATAATACTTCCATCTTTATGTTTGGATTAGGTCGGAAAAGAAAAGAAAACCAGTCAACAGATATAATTAACATGGTTATTAGTATCTTATGATACATGTGTATCTCGATTCAATACAAAATTGAACCCAATCCATATGAATCTTTAGTTGTATCTATATTGAACATGAATGTCATCTTCAATCCTGATTCATTGTGGTTGATCCTGATTCATTAAGATAAATCCTGATACACTGCGATCGAGTCCAATTCACTCTAATGAATCACCATCTATCCTTAGTGTAGCCTGCCACGTTTATTGTCAACTTTGTATAGCCAGCCACTTTTTTTATCATTTGATTTAAGACTTGAATCTTGAATCATTTTCAGATTAGTAGATGATACATTAGTTTATAGGTTTGCTATGTTTCTTGTTTTTACTTAAAAATGCCATAATTTTATTGATAATGGATCTTATGATTCATAAGAAGATTTGATTCGGGATTCCGAAAATCGATATTCCAATTCACAATTTTGATAACCGTGATTAACAAAGCTTCAAGCAAGGGATAAAGAAAACCAGACACTGACCTTTGAAGTTGTGCTTTTAGCATGTTAACGTATGCAAGAAGCTCCTGCTTCTCTTTTGTTGCCACTGATTCTCTCTGTACAGCTTCCTTTATCCTAGCTTCAGCATTGGCGTCAGCAACCCTGACCTTCTCTTCCGCTCTTACCACAGTTGCTTCTAAGATCACATCATGCTCTCTAGCTTTTCCCAGTTCAGTACGCCACATATTTGCCTCCTTAATAGCAGCATCTCTCTGGTCGGTTAATTGCTCTCTTTCTTTGCTTAAGCATGTAATTTTTTCTTCGTACTCCTTTAGCTACAACAAACAATTTAAAACAAATAGAACATTCAAGAAATTTCATAGCAAATAATACACATAGTAATAGCTACATTGTTGTCAATTGCGGAAAATAGCGTTTCATTCAAATTATGCTACGCAGCAGTGCTATAACCTCTATTCAATAGCATTTTGTACTAAATAGCATATCGCAGAACAATAACGATTTGTTCAAATTCCACTACGGTATAGCACCACACCGCTATAACCTCTATTTGATCACATTTGTGCTAAATAGCATATCGCAGAACAATAACGATTTGTTCAAATTCCGCTACGGTATAGCCCTATAGCACCACTATAACCGCTATTTAAAAACATTGGCCAAGGGTCATTCATCCGAAATAGTTTTTCAAGAGTTGCTCAAATTTCTATCAGCCAAAAATTAAAGCATACCTTCTGTGCATACACCTCCTGCTGCTTCTCAGAATCTTTTCTCAAACGCTCAATTTCTGCACAAACAATTCTCCGTTGCTCATCCATAGTATAAGCAGCAGATGCTGCTGCCTCAGCGGCTTCAGCAGTCTCAGATAATTTATCCGCTATTTCTGTTATAGTTGAATCACGTGCCCGAAGGTCTCGAGCCAAATTCTGTAGCTCCTCATCCTTAACTCTTAGTGTTTCCTATTGAGTAAAACAGCATTTTCAGACTGAATCCAAAGCAATAAAGAAACATAAAGGCCCAAGATACCGATCTACATCCCTATACAAATATTCCTTGTCTAATAAAAAATTTCATTTTCTATATTTATATATCATATTTGCATTTCTTCTTTGAAACCTTTGCCACTAGATTCAAGCCCCACATCCACCTTGTATCAACAAATGTTCCTTCTAACAGTATAAGGTATAATGGAAGCAAATACTAGAGAGATGGAAATTGACAAGTATTTACAGATTCAGTGCATTAAGAAGCAACAAAAGGAATCTAACAAAGTCCAAACCAAAGATAAGGAAAAAAAACACAGGGTGAACTAAAGCCCAGCTTTTAGAGAAAATTAAACAATATGCAAATTAAGATTGAAGACACAGTATATCATGAAAAAATGAAGGGAAAAATATAAGGACCTTCGACCCTGCTTCACCTCACCATCATGAAAGCTGAATGCACTGAAACAGAAAGAAAGATAGAACAAACCAAAATGAGGGTGTACCTTCATGATTGTTAAGTCATCCATAGGACCATCAGTAGTCCTATTTGGCATCATTCCAAGAGCATTTCGCAAAGAAATCTGCATTGCCGCTTCAATTTCTTTAGAACATTCCGAGGCTGTTGAGTTGGCTGCAGCAACAACAGTTGCAACAGTTCCTAATTTTGTAGAACCATTCCCACTTAAGGAATTCACAGCTTCTTTATGAGCTTTTAGAACCAACTGAGTGGCACTGGTGTGAGAGTAAAAATAAATCAGACAAGGAAATAATTACAAACTATAGACAAGACAATTTGCAGAAACAATGCAGTAATCATACAAATTGATCCATTTTAGTGGAAATCAAGAACACAAGATAATAGAATAGAATAAATAACTCTAATTTTTCTTAATTCTATAATCCTAACATGTTTCCATACTCATCATACACATCCACTTTCATTTTCATACAACTGTCTATAACAAACTCAACTAACTAACTAACTAACTATAACAAACTCAACTAACTAATTAACCAACTAATAATAACTATTAACTGCTCTAAGAAGAAGCCTATTAACGTGAGTATAAAAAACATATAGTTTATAACCCTTAGAAAATTATTGAAGGAAGATACTACAGTAAAGAACATCCCAGAATTTTAAACAGGGGATGGAAGTATAACGTTCCTTACGAGTTTTAGCAAGAATTTAGTGAAAGTAATGGGGAACTATACGCATAAGTAACATTACTTTTACGCTCAGTTTGGAGCGAAAAAAACAAAATGAAAATTTGGACGGAAAAAGGAAAGCACAAAACTCGAAAAACTCCTCCGTCATTTGGCGTCCCATAACAGTGAGCAAGGAAGGAAAAATGCTTGGTGGCCCTCACAAAATATCTCTCTCTCCCAGAAGGAGGAAAACAACGAGCAAATAATTTCTTTTTCTTTCTCTGATTTGAACTGTCTTTTTGTTATATTTTAGTTTTTGGAAGGTACTTTTGTAATTTAATAGATCTATGCTTCTTTCTTTCCTCTTACCTTTTTCCCAATCAAGCAAGAGAACAAAAAAGTTATAAATTTCTTTCCTTTTGTTTCCTCTTCTACCAAACAACAAAGCAATCATCTTATTTTCTACCCTTTTTCCTTTTCGGAACCTAACGGAGTTTTTGGCTCAAGTATGTAACTACACCTGCTATAAATATCTTATAAGTTGATGTTTTGTACAAAAGAATGTTAGTGCCATTTAATTTCATAATATATTGCACACCAATATGAAATTAAAAACAGGGCGAGGAAAATCAGGGATTATGAAACATACTGCAATGTTGACACCCATGCTCGAGCTGCACCAGGAGTCTCCGCGCATAGGAAATAATCCTTTTTCTGTGGTGTCCCGATATCTAAATGAGGAAGTTAAGATGCGACAAGAAGAGTACTTTTGATACATGCATTACCAATATATGATTTGTATGACCCGAAAATTATAAAATATAAAAATGACAAAAAAGGATACAAATGCAGCATCCATCATACTTCGGTAGCCCACTGTAATAGACCGAAATAAATCAAATTAATATGAAACGATAAATTCATAAGGTAGACATTCATGAATCATATTAGAACCCAAGGCACCAAGCAAAATAGGGTTATGTTAAAAAAAACACCATGCTTACTTGAAATTCACAGGAGATACAGTAATGGTGCTATTTGCATCAAATAGAATTGTTCCCTTAACAGTTGATTCATTTCTTCTTAACCTAAAAATCAAAGAAAAATAACAGGGCAGAGGATCAGCATCCAAAGTGTTACTGCTTACTACTTTTCCCTACACACAAAAAAAATAAAATATAAGAAGCTTATTTATAAATAAACCTACTTGTATTCCATTTTCCCAGTTGTTGGATCCAAGATCACCCAACGTTCGTTCCATTTCCTCAACTGTCACCAAAAAAATAACAAATTTTTCACATAAGCTAACTAACATTCAAGGGAAAATTCAAACAGCATAGCATTTTTTTCTAAGAACATTAAAACAAGATTGGATACTTAAAGGATCACAAACTATGAAGCACGGACATGACAGGGACACTAACACGTCCATACCAATAATAATTCGTAAAAATGACATAATTCAATGTAATCACGTGTGTTGATATCCTATGCTGACACATGTCGGACACTAAGTGTCGGTGCTTCAGAGATCACAAAACCCACAACACATTTGAATTACAAGGTAATCATAATTCTATTTACACAATAAACCCACAACACATTTCAATTACAAGGTAATCACAATTCCATTAACACAATAAAAATTTAAACTTGAAGATTAATATGAAAAGGCGCAATCTTAGTAATTAAACAAAAATAACAATATTGAATATTTGATCAACAAATTGATTAATTAATCAAAAAAAAAAAAAGGATAAGTTGATTACAGTTTCGGATCTCTTGAGAAGTGGACCCTGCAACAGGTTTCTACCAGAAGCAGAAGCTAGCTGACGCTTGATCTTCTCCAAACTATTCTCTGTGTTTTCAACAGCACGCTGCAACATTGCAAATTCAGCTCAGTTTTAACAACGTTTGAAGAGAGAGAGAGAGAGAGAGAGAGAGAGAGAGAGAGAGAGAGAATACCGGAGAAGCCATAAGGCGTAGATCAAACAACTCTTGTCGGAAGCTTCAAAGTTTCAAACCCAAAACAAAGGGTTTTTGTTTTAGTTTTTGGATGATACTATGTTTCTTCAGATTTGCTTCTTGTTCTGTTTTTTGTTTTTTGTTTTTAATGTGGTTAAATATATTATTTGAGACAATAAATTATTTTAAAAAATTAAATGAAAATAAATTATTTTTGAAGTACTATAATGGGAAAGATTATAAAGAATGACTTGTTGGTAATTTAATCTGGTAATGGTATGCTGACTACTGACTAGTAGTTGCACTTTGCTTGATGGTGTGTGATTGTCATGATTGCTTATATTTTGGTGTAACAATATTATATTTTTTAATTAATATACCCCTAGTTTTAAATTATAAGGGAAAAAATATCACGTTTAATAAGAGAAAACTAAAATTTGAGGTATCATTTCATGTGAATATGTAAAAACATTATATATTGATTTTTGATTATAGAGAAAAATAAAAGGATTTAAGATCGAAACTAATTTGTATTTAATTTCACTTTATAACATATCATTTTTTTAAACAACAACATAACTAAATAGGATAAAAGTTTGTATTTTTTTCTTATAATCTAATATTATATATAAAGAAAATAATCATTATCTACCAAAAAAAAAACATTTTTTACTCATTTGGACTAACGTTTTCTCTTTCTCAAATTTAAATACAGCTAGCAAATATAACAAATAGATAAGAGTAAATTCAAATGCTAAAAAAACTTAAATGCATTTTTGATCACCTGATTTTAACTTAATCGGAATTTTAGCCCCTTATTTTTAAAACTGTTATTTCGGTCCCCCTATTTTACAATTTTTGGAAAATAATTTATTGTCTTCAGATAAGCTCTCACATTTCCACACCAATAATTTACTTATATTTGGTTTGATGTATCAATTAACTTACTTCGATTTTGTCATTTGAAATTGTGGTATTTTCATCACCTTATCATTAGATTAATCTAATTACCAGTAATTATTGTTTAGAGAGGTTAAAATAAATGTAGATTAAGAGTAACTAGATTCCAAATACTATTCCCTATGTTTGATAATGAAAAAATCTTCATACTTGAGTGATATTTAAATCACCAACAAATTTTGACCCTCTTTAATATTGAAACATCCCTTAGAAATGATGTTTGACATTACTAGTGGAGCAAGTTGTTAGTAATTCATTTTATAAGGCATACAACAAAGTTAAAGAAAATTTAAAGACGTTTAACTTTGAAAGAACAACTTATTGTTGTGATATTATAACATAATAAATCGAGAGTAGTGATTAAATTTGACTCAGGAGAGAAAATTTGATTTGAATGAACTAGATGTTGAGTATTGTCATTTGGTTCATCATCTCTAATAACTATGTTGATTCGTTATTATTTATCACAATATTCAAATTTTTCATAGCTTACCCTGAAACAGAAAACGTTGAATATGATAGAATTACGTGTCATAAGGTCTCAATAGACGATACAGTTGGACACGTGTTTGGGTTCCCTTCATTTGGGAATTAAGTTTTTACTTTTCACAGACAACGCAGCACTCACTCCATATAATCTTCCTCGTAAATCCCTGAGCTGGTTCACTGTGCAGTTAATTTATTATTACTTCATATTATCTTTTCCGCAGATCTCTAGGCAAGTTCACTGTACTATGATTTTAAATTATTTAACAATCAACTCAATTTTCCTAAAATGAGATTTTTGTAATTTATTTATTATCTATCATTATTGATATGGAATTATAATACAGTTGTATTGTGTAACACATAAGTCAAATGCAAAAGTGTCGGCAGTAAACAATATTGTATCCCCTCCAAGGTCATGAACCTCAGCATAATGTCTCTTATTCTCAATCAACTTAAAGAATCAGAACCCACTGAACCACCTTGCAGAACAAACAAGAAACATTTATTCTGTTACAACTCCATGATAGTTGACAAATTGTTTACATCTACAATATCGTCGTTAATAATATCAAGAATTGACTCCGCAACAATCTGAGTATCAAAATCAGAACTGACTGTGATGGTAAAGTCATTGCTACCAACTAGGCAGGGTCGACCTTTGAAAACACAGATGTCTTCCCAAAAGATGGGAAATGAATAACATGCGGATGATTTCATAGAAAAGAAAATACAAAGCAAAATTACTTTGAAACATGGCAGTTCAAAGAACAATCACCACAGTACCATCTTTGAAGCAAGCATTCATTTAATGTATGTTTTACCTTCCTTGAGAAGGAGATTCTGACAAATCCAAATCTAGCACAGATAACTGAGTTAGGTCAAAAAATATAACATGATAGAGATTATCATTTTCGAAGAATTTAAGTCGAAGATCGGCGTCAATATGTATTGGGTGAAAAAGCTGACGAGTACGGATAACAAAAGTGATGTTATGTCTTCTGATTTAGATATGTGCATTTGTTTTACATGGGTCAATTATTAAACTCGTTTGTAAGTGAAATCAATTGTTTTAATTTTATTTTTAAAAAACCATAAACAAAAAAATATCTCATAAACATTAAACCTATATTCTCTTCGGGTATGCTCTCACAGTTTCACACCAAATAATTTACTTCAATTTGGTTTGATGCGTCGATTAACTTACTTCAATTTTGACATTTGAAATTGTTATGGTGTTTTTTAAAATCGTGGTATTTTACCGTCTTGTCGTTAGATTAATCTAATTATCAGTAATTATTGTTTCGAGAGGTTAAAATAAATGCAGATCAAAAGTGTCTAGATTCCAAATATTATTATCAGAAAAATTATGTTCGATAAATAAAAAATCCTCAGAATTGAGTGTTGTTTCTTTATTACCGCATTGAACGTATTGAGAGAGACCTTCATTAAAACAAATTGATAAATTGTTAATACATTTAATTTTAAATCGCTAATAAATTTTGACACTCATTAGTATTGAAACATCCATTACAAATGATGTTTGACATTACTAGTTGAGTAAGCTGCTAGCAATTCATTTTACAAGGCAAACAACAAAGTTAGAGAAAGTTTAAAAATGTTTAATTTTGAAAGAACAATTTGTTGTAGTGGCATTACAATATAATAAATCGAGAGTCATGATTCAATTTGACTCACGGAGGAGAGAAAATTTGATTTGAATAAACGAGAGATTGAGTCTTGTCATTTGGTTCATCATCCCTAATAACTATGTTGATTCGTTATTGTTTAGCACAATGAAGACCAAAACACACCGAAGACAAAAACTGTAGCAACATTGACTCCTCCTTGACGATTATTGATTGCACCTAACAATATTTTTGGTATGTAATTCAATAATATAATCTTTTAAAGCATTGTCTTTTGTGAATCAAATCGAATTTCATCAAAGTTTTCAATATAAAATAAAATCATTTTGATTTAGTTTTTTTATTTGAGAAAAAAAAACTAATAGATCAAAGTTATTTATCAGTCTGATTTTGTAGCTTAATGAACATTATATTATTATTATTTAATAGATAAGTACTCTTTTCGACATGTTTATGTTCGTATATTTTTATATATCAATGTAGCCAGGGTTTCACACAAATGAGCATAACTATACTCTTAGTCGGTCTCAATCACAAAGGTTGCAAAAAGCTTCATCTATCTGATACTTCATGTGACATGTGAAGATTGATAGATTTGTTTCAAAAAAATTGTATGGTACTTTAGTGAAAATTAATTGGTGTTGGTTGTTGATTATTTATAATAATTTAAATTAAAAAATAATAAATACCAAATAAATAAATCTTAACAAACAAAAATAAACTTGACTAGGTGTTTTCTACTATTGTTACAACAAGTGCAACAATCTTATCTCACCATGGTTAGTCAAAAGATTTAAAAATACACCAACATAAATATTCTGGGAGTAATTGTACTATATTACATTACAACAACATAAATATTTTAGTTACAAAATTTGAGTATTTTATCAAACTTATTTGATTTCATATTAAAAATGATACAATAATATATATGTCTTGTAAACAAAATTCTTATATTTTTTTTATCAAATAATGAGTAAATGGATTGTTAAAGAATATAATATAAACATAATCTTTAAAGAAGATTGTTATAATTGATTGTATTATTAGGGTACTATAAACATTTTATTTAAATGTTTTGTGTGAGGGATTACTTGTAATAAGATTGTTTGTTACACAAAATTCTATTTTGATTTTTGGTGGGTGTAGTATTTCCTAATACATTAACTCAGATAAACAAATATTTTATTTATGTTTTGTACTAATTGAATATTTTCTATCATTAATTGGACTTCAAAATTAACATTTTTTTAATAATTTGTTTGGTTTATATTTTATTAGACAATTATTCTTTTATGACAAGATAATGAATTTGTGAAAATGTGAAACTTTAATGTTTTCCTAACCTTTATAAGCTATGTGGATTAGTAAAAGAAATACTCCCTTCGTTCTCAAATGTAAGAAACTTTTCACTTTTTAGATTCATTCAATAAATAATGTATGTGGTCGAACGAAGAGAGTATAAATTTGGGGAACTTATTTATGTTTATCATATTATAATTTAATTTACTAAATTTAGATGGTCGTCTGTATTTTTATCTCACACGTGATTAAATGAATCATTTAATTCATCCAATTCAACACACCGTTGTTTATAAGTATTTAAAGAGATGAATTAGAAAACCATAAATACAAACAACCCAGAAAAATGTAATAGTGTTAATAAATTTAGTAACATTTACCTTCAAAACATGGTTTGAGTTCTATCGCTATACCGCCACAACATAAATATTCCACAAACTCGCTATTATTACTACTAATTGATTTCACTTTGTCTTCATGTCCGCAAAAGCATAAGATCATATATTATTCACTTATAGACTTTTTTATCTTGTTATTAAAATGACAACATATTTTAGCAGCCGACGAAGTTTCTCTTTTATCGTTAGTAATCCAATTATAGTTTTTCGAAGGGAAGTGGTATTGTTCCACTATAAATTGTTTGAACTTTCCAGTCGTGAACAAATGTTGGCTATATACGAGTTAGACTTAATCACTTCACTCTTACATGCCTTGTGCTTGGGAGGTTGTGAACCTTCTGAGAAATATAACACTAAGAGGTGACCAAGCTAGATGAAGCTCACCATAATTAAAACCACTTCGTCTTGTTCCAAGACTCGTGTTTGGAGAACTATGAACCGTCAATTTAAACGTAAACCAATTCGCCTTATCCCAAGACTCGTGCTTGGGGTGTTGTGACCAAAATAACTTAAAGGACCAATCTGTTACAAACCTCAAGCCTAAATGACTTATGTATGACTTAAATAACTTAAAGGATCAATCTGTTACAAACCTCAAACTTAAAGGACTCATGGAGTAATTTAACCTATAATATCACAACATCCATTATCAAATTCATAATGATGCACGTTAAGGGATATCTAATAGATTTTGTGCTTTTCATGATTTATAGTTATGTTTTAATTCAGGTTATTGGTTCACAAGAACAAAAACATTTAGAAAACTTGTGAATTCCATGACTTCCCTTTGTTTTTTTATCATCAAAACATGCACTTAGTAGATATGGTTTGGTTAGTTCTAGTTTATCCTTAACCAATTTGTTTCCATTTATGAAAAAATGGAACATTATATTGAGGAATCAAAGTCCAACTGCAAACAGTAGTTGCATATTCCAACAAATGCATCAAACTTATTATTTTTTTTGAACAAGCAATGAATCAAACTTATTAATCTGATTGCTGCTAAGTAATGCCTTTTTAACACCAAAAAGTGCCCTCAAACCCGCACCCCATGTATCAATGGGTGCGAAAACCAAGTGGCAGACATAGAGAAAAGGTAACAAAAATTTAATAAGATGAAAGGCTTAATTGGACTTTTGGTCCCCTAAGTAATTTCTTGTTTTCATTTTGGTCCTATAACTCGTAAAATCAACGTTTTGGTCCCTCTTGTTTTGCTCCGTTAGTCAATTTGGTCCCCTCCGTTAGTTTTTTAATGTCTAAATTTTTTTATTTGATTTTAACCATTTGATTCCATGTCCATTGTGTTTAATAGTGGACTGTCAACACCTAATTTTTTTCACTTTTCATCATCTTCTCTCCATTTCTTCATCTTCCCCCTTCCCCTTCTTCATCTTCTTCAACACCACATTCATACAAAACTCATAAAAAAAATTCCAGAAACAACAACCATCGCCCAAAATAAAACAACATTACTGTAATAAACCAAGAAATCATCTCCTTGAATCTTGTTCTTCACTATTCATTTCACCACGTGAGACCCAAAAACAAATATGATTAATTTCTGGAATTTTTTATTGTAGGAAGAAAAAAAAACCTGTGACCTAGATAGAACAAATCATTTCGAATGGGTGAGTGAATTGAGAAGTAGAAACAAAATTTGAACCTAATCCCAATTACCCTAATCCAATGCAATTAAAAAGAAAAAAAATAAAAACAACAAATGGAAACTACCTGGCTAGTGCATGCTAGAAGAATATGTGTGATTCATATTCACTGCACTAATAAGCAACAAATTCAATCCCCAATTAAGAAGAAGAAAAAAAAAAGGGTTATCTGGTCTATTGTTGAAATCGAAGAAGTTGGAGTAGGAATGAATTAGGGAACAAAAAAAAGAGATCTGAAAATGAAAACGGTGAAGAAGAACAATGGAAAACAAAACCTTCTCTCTTCTCTTCCTCCTTCATTTTCACGACAACAAGACAAAACCCCAGCAATAACAACCTTAAAAAAACCTCCAAACAACAGCATAGAAAAACCACAATTTATAGTGATTTTGTTAGTTTTCAATACGTTGAACTAACATTGAATTAAAAAATCAAGGATGAAACTAACTATGTTGATTTAACGGTTTGTTGTTTCCTTTATAAATGTTGTTTTATGCACGAATTCACCTCAATACACACCAACTGTTACGCGTAGTCGGGATTCGAAAAAAATGGTGTTACGATTGTTTATGATGGATGACCAGAATGAATTTATAAGTTTGTGTTGATAGATATGGAAATTTATGGGTATGAGTTTGTGATTAAAACATGTGATAGATCTGGAAATCATTCATGATTTTGAATGTTGTTATGGTTTTTATTTGCGATAAATCTATTTTTTTTCTTCTGGATTTTTGATGAAGAGGGTATGAAGATGAGGTAGAAGATGAAGGAAGGAGATGATGAAATGATAAAAAATTTTAGCTATTGATGATATACCGTAAAATACAATAGACCTTCATGATCTAACAGTCATTTTTTGATAAAAAAATATTGAATGGTTAAAATTAAAAGAATTAATAAGGTCTATGGTAGACCACATTGTTTTTATTCCACTTAAGGCATTTGAAGTTAAAGTTAACGGTTAGGGACTAGTT
>Ga0315913_1006406_pt1 | contig 14236 bp, 8 predicted proteins | sample MpolsnodulesMG_FD_207736 | JGI IMG/M metagenome (GOLD analysis project Ga0315913, IMG submission 207736) | Medicago polymorpha root nodule microbial communities from Los Angeles, California, United States - small nodules | ecosystem: Host-associated > Plants > Roots > Nodule | place: USA... | reverse complement strand
GGCTCCATAAGAGCAAATATATTGTTATATGGAGTAATAGAATTACAAACTGATAATGCATTATATGATATCCAGAAGAGCATAATATGAAACTAATTTCATAGAAATTTATTATGTTTCAAGGATATCATTGTAAATTGTTATCATATTGAAGAAAAAAATGTTAAATATCTCCATATTACGAGATATACTTTGGAGAAAATAAGTGTGGTAAAAAGAAATTATCTCTAATTTATACTACATTTATATTAGTGCAATAGAAGCACATATTATTGTAAACCTGAAGTTTACATTATATTATTAGTACAATGGAAGCACAATTATTGTAAACAATAAGTACACAAATTGTTGGCAAGACCGGTTGGGTAATCCAGAATCTATTATGATGAAGAAATTAATTAAAAAAATGGACATATATTGAAGAGTCAGAAGATTCTTCAATCTAGTAACTATTGTGTGTTACTAGTTCCCAGAGAAAGTTGACAATTTAAAAGAACGAGTCTTTCACTTATATAAGGTTATATAAAGTATAATTTGTAAATTGATACTGAATAACTGTTAGCATATGCTCATAAAAAATGGACTTGAAGATCCATTCTTTAGACGTCTAAAGTTAATTGTATAATTGATACTTATCAGACCATACCTTATAAACTCTAGTTTGGTTAGAGACCATGTCTTATAAACTCTATTTTGGGAATCAATAATCTTGTATGTTGAGATGTTGATCTGCATCAAGCCAACACATTATATATATGTCCTCCCTTTAATCTATCATTGGTTTTAGGTTAACAACCTGACATTTCTCATCTAAATAGATTTTGGATGTGTTGTGTATATCACAATTGCTCCGACATAATGCACTAAGATAAATCTTGAAAGAATATTGGGAAAATATATTTGATATGAATTTTCATCTATCATGTTGAGCCAACTTATTTACAGTCCAACAGGTTGATTATCAATTAATGGATTAGTTTTCCCAATATTAGGGGAAGATAATAAGCAGCTGAAAATGTGAACCTGAAGTTCAAATAAATTATTTGAAAGGAAATATTATTGTCTCGTCTAGATCATCAAGATATAACTCATTTGCAAAGGTAAATAAATCAAATATCAGTTGCTAATGCTCCAAATGAAATAGATGTCCTTGTCGGATAATCTAGTATGCAAATGAGTCTCAATTGTGCATGAAGCATGGTAGATCAATCAGTTCCAAATATAAAAATCCTCGAATAAGAAAAGGAGCTTAAAAGAATGATAACCCAAACGAGGATATAGAAACTCTAAAAGTGTTATCTGACATAATTGATTTTTCAGTTCCAGAAGAACTAATCAGGTACCTGAAACTTATGAAATATTGATAAATTATGTCATGAAGAAAAGATCTCAATGGAATGAGATGGAACCGAAATGAAGTCAACGTCGACGTGTTTTTGAATATAATATAGCGCTATATGTGATAAGTAATAATGAGGATCATGAGTTAAAGTCTATAGAAAAAGAAAATATATAAAGATGAAAAGAGACAATTCCAGTGAAATCTGTAACAATCCGATTTTCGTTAGATTTATTTTAATTAATTTTTATGTGTTTATATGTGCTTGTACGTGAATAATTGTCTCTATATGTATTTTGGTTGAGATTATTAAAATTCGGTGTTAAAAGGGTATTTTAGTCATTTTGGAATTAGGGGTATTTTGGTCATTGTGTGAGCAAGGGTAAATTAGTAATTTCACTGTGAGGATTATTTTTAGTTTTTCAAGTAGGAACCATTATTTTTACTAAGTTACTAGTGGGTTGTGGTAATTAGTTAAGAGTCGGTAGCTATTCGTTATTTTTAACCGTAAGTGGGTAGAAACTTTGTGAGTTAGTTAAGGAGAGTCTTAAGCCCATTATGATATTTTAAGGGTTGAACCAAATAGTGAGGAGCCTATTTAAACTCTAGTCTTTGAGGAAATTAGGTCACATAGAATCATTTGTTCATTTTCACATAACTTTTGAGAGAGGTAGAAAGAGAAAGAGTTAGAGGAAGAGGAAAAGGGTTAAAAGAAGATCTAGAGAGAGAAAGCTTGGATTGGAGCTTTGGAGCAAAAGTGAGGCTAGGATTTTAATTCTTGAAGGTTTGAGGTAAGGGGGATAGTATTCTATCATAATCTTTTAGTATAATCTCTTTTCTACTTAAAACCCATAAGTGCTTAATTGTGAAAAGTGATTATTGTGAATTTAATTGTTGAATTTCGTGCTCATGTTTTGATGCAATGTTTGGGTATGTGAATTTAATGATAATTAAGTTGTTGATGTTGAAATTACATGTTTAAGATGTATATAGGTTAATACTTTGTATTTTGCTCAAAATTGGTGAAGTATGATATTGTTCTTGTTGGATTGTTGATGAATTCATGGTTAATTGTTGTTGTTGTTGTTGTTGTTGTTATGAGATGTTGCTGTTGATGATTGATGCTATGGGTCTTCATAATCATAGAGTTGTGGTGTGAATTTGAATTGTTTTTGAAGGTTTTATGAAAAATGGGTGAAATGGTGATTTGTGATGGAATGCTGTTTTGATTCAAGTTTTATATGGATTTGAGTGCCTTTTTATGTTCATAAACGTTTAGACAAACTTTGGGGATGAATTTGGGTATTGGGGAATCAAAATTAGGGTTTTGGAGTGAAAATCGAATTTTTACCGAGAGCTGACTGTCCAAGCTCGCCATGGCGAGTAAACTGGTGGCCATGGCGAGTGAAGTAGTCTGTCCAGCTCGCCATGGCGAGTAAATGGTGGCCATGGTGAGTTGCTCAGTACAGTAACTCATGTTTTTGTCGTTTTAGGGTGTTAGGGTCAATCCGAACCATTCCAAACTAATTCTTTTTATGTAATTAAATGTAATTAAGCTTTTTAAATCTCTGTAAACATCAATTGAATTGATTTGAACTTGGTTTGATAAATCATACCTCAAACTTTTGAAAACGCCAAGGACATCAATTTTTCCGAAACTTGTTTTTCTTAAGGAAAAGGGGTGGGGTTAAGGTTGTATATTGACTTTATGAATTCTAAAAATGGCTGTGATTGATTTCATTGAGTTTTAACTTGTTTTGCTTTGAAAATGGAATTCTTTGTGAAAAACAATAAAGAGAGACGAACTTGATGATTTTTACGATTTTGTCGTATTTGGCCGGTTAAACGCACATGTATGCTCAACTGCACTCATATGTGATTTAAGTGTATAAATAGTTGAGGCACTAGAACTTGTTTGCTTATTTTTGATTCAATTGTCTCAATTGTTTCAAGGTTGTAAAATGATATACGAACTTTGTCGAAGATGATATTTAAGACCGGATACCTTGCAAATCTTTTGTGAATAGGTTGTTATAATTATATGAAGATGTGTGAATGATTGATGGGTGTTGAATAAGATGTTTATCATAGTATGGTGTATTTTCTCCTTTGTTTGGATTGTGAGAAATTGAATGAAGTTGTTGATTTGTGGTGATGTTGTTGATATTGATGTGGATATGCTAAATGTCGATTGTTGGTGGTGAATTTATATATGCTTAATGTTGATATTTGAATGCGGTGATTACGTGTATTGAATTATGTTGTTGACTTCTTATATGTAATTTGATGATAATAATTATGATGATTGCATATATGAAAGGTGTTTGTTTTTGGTGATGATTATTTGATGAATTATGTTGTTGAATTATCACATGTAATTGATGTTGATGTTTATGGTGTTTAATGTCGTTGTTTATGTCGATGAATTATAACATGACATATATGTTGTTGGTTGTTGACGTGTTGAATTTATGCATGCAAATGTTGAAGTTAAAATATGGTGATTGCATGTAGAATATTGGAGACTATTTTTTGTGATGAGTTGTGTGAATATATGTATTAGTGTTGAGTCATATATTCATGCATACATGGTTGATGTTGATGGATTTTATACCCGTGTTCATGATGTTTTTGTTGCATCATGAGTTGACGACTTTGTCGTAGTTGATGGATTTTATATCCGTGTTGATGATGTTTTTGTTGCATCATGAGTTGACGACTTTGTCGTAGTTGATGCTACCGTGTCCATGTAGGAGTCGTGTCTAAGCGCATTACATACATTTGGTGAATTTGTTAAATGCGTCATATTTGATTATGTGTTGGTGAACTTTGGTGATTTATGTGCATTGGTGAGTTTGGTGAATTGTACACTTGGTGATATTTGGTGAATATGTGAACATGGTGATACTTGCACATTTGATGATTTTAATTGATGATGTTTATTTCGGTGACAATAATGAAGTGTAATTTATATGAATGTGATTTTATGATCTTTTGGTGATGATGACTTTCTGTTATTGCTTTGAAATGATGAATTGTATTTGTTGAGTTGATTAGACTAAATGGAAATAAGGTGAGTAATCCTTTCATTGATTGATGTTGATAAATGATGAGTTTATGTCCAGGACTTGATTAGAGATTGAATATGCTTGATATGCTATGTTAGAATTGTGATAGCATGATGTGTATGGAATGAGGGACATTATTCATCTGATGTTAGTATTCTAGGAGGGATGGTTATGAATATGTGTCATGCGTGAAATCCGTGAAGGCTTATGTTTGTTATTCTTGATTATGATTGATGTGAAGTTAACCCCCAATGGTCTGTGGTGGAACGCCTACCTATTTGTATGAATGGGTAGACGGCGTGCAGGATTGATCTTTTAGTGTGTTTGGTGAGTTGCTTGAGGATGGTGGGAGCTTCCTCTATTTATCTGTTCGAGTCTTAGATTAGGCTCTGATTAGGATGTCAGTCTTTATGTTATGCTGGATCGATTATGTTGTTGAGATTTTACCCATATGTCGGGATTTGGAGATTTTATATGGTGATGTATGTTTGAGTTTGTGACATGAATATTTTGGAGATGTATGTTATATATCCGCTGCGATTTTCGAGGAATTTTTATATGCATGTTTTGAGATTTATTGGAGACATGACGTCTATTTCTTGAATATTTGTATTATTCGCGTGTTTTATCACTTTAATAGAAGTAAGGCGTTACAAGTTGGTATCAGAGTTGTGGTCGGTCTTGTCCAGACCAAGACCGGGTGATTTTCCCTGTTGTATGCGACATGTACGGGAGTACTGTCGGTACTTGTTGTGTTGTTATGTTCTTCTAGGAGGGTTTGAGCATAATGGGGGAGTAGCAGTTTGCTTCAGGTGTATTTGGTCTGGCAAGGGAGGTATCTTTGGCTGCAGAGGCTCAGTAGGCTGTGGTTTGTGTCAAGGTTCTTATTGATTTTGGATGATGTTTACTTCTTTGAAGGAAACTAGTGAGAAAGGAGTGGGCAATTTACCGGTAGTGCAAGAGTTTCTAGAAGTTTTTTCGGACGACATTACCGAATTACCGTAAGAGAGAGAAGTGGAGTTTGCAATTGATTTAGTACCAGAAATGAGTCTTATTTCGATTGCGCCGTATCAAATGTCTGCATCAGAGTTGGGTGAATTGAAGAAGCAGTTGGAAGAGTTGCTCAAGAAGCAGTTTAATAGGCCGAGTGTTTCTCTGTGGGGTGCTCCAGTGTTGTTGGTTACGAAGAAGGATGGCAACATGAGGTTGTGTGTGGATTATCGGCAGTTGAACAAGGTGACGATTGAGAATTGGTATTCGCTTCCGAGGATTGATGATTTGATGGATCAGTTGGTTGGTGCGGAAGTGTTTAGCAAGATTAATTTGAGGTCAGGATATCACCAGATAAGAGTGAAGGCGGAAGATATATCCAAGACTGCGTTCCGAACGAGGTATGGACACTATGAGTATTCTGTGATGCCACTTGGAGTGACTAATGCGCCAGGTGTTTTCATGGAATATATGAATAGAATATTTCATCCTTTTCTGGACCGTTTTGTGGTGGTGTTTATAGACGATATTTTGGTGTACTCGAAGTCTGAGGAAGAGCATGTTGAGCGTTTGAGGATTGTGTTGCGTGTCTTGAAAGAGAAGAAGTTGTTTGCTTAGTTGTCGAAGTGTGAGTTTTGGTTGTGGGAAGTAAGTTTCCTTGGTCATGTGATTTCGAAGGGTGGTATTGCGGTGGACCCATCGAAGATTGATGCAGTGTTGCAGTGGGAATCGCCGAAGTCTATTTTTGAGATTAGAAGTTTTCTTGGATTGGCAGGTTATCGGAGGTTTATTGAAGGATTCTCTAAGTTGGCATTGCCATTGACGCAGTTGACTTGGAAAGGACAAGTGTATGTTTGTGATGATATGTGTGAGAAGAGTTTCCAAGAGTTGAGGAAGAGATTGACCTCAGCACCAGTGTTGATTTTTCCAGATCCGAAGGAATCGTTTGTTGTGTATTGTGATGCTTCTAAGATGGGTCTTGGTGGTGTGTTAATGCAAAATCGGTAGGTTATGGCTTATGTGTCGAGGTAGTTGAAAGTGCATGAGAAGAATTATCCAACTCATGACTTGGAATTGGTGGCAGTTGTGTTTGTGTTGAAGATTTGGAGGCATTATCTGTATGGTTCTAAGTTTGAAGTGTCCAGTGACCACAAAAGTTTGAAGTACTTGTTTGATCAGAAAGATTTGTATATGAGGCAGAGAAGGTGGTTGGAGTATCTTAAGGATTTCGATTTTCAGTTGAGTTATCATCCTGGAAAGGCGAATGTGGTGGCAGATACTTTGAGTAGGAAGTCTTTGCATATGTCTTCTTTGATGGTTAAAGAGTTGGATTTGATTGAGCAGTTTCGAGATTTGAGTTTGGTTAGTGAGTTGACACCATGTGGTGAGAAGTTGGGAATGTTGAAGCTGACGAGTAATATTTTGGATGAGATTAAGAATGGTCAGAAGGAAGATTTGGAACTTGTAGATCGAGTGGTGTTGGTTAATCAAGGTAAAGGTGTGGACTTCAGGTTGGATGAGAATGGTGTTTTGATGTTTCGTGACCGAGTTTGTGTACCAGATGTGCTTGAGCTTAAGAAACAGATTTTGGAAGAAGGTCACAGGAGTAGTTTGAATATTCACCCAAGAGCGACGAAGATGTATCAGGATTTGAAATGGTTGTTTTGGTGGCTTGGAATGAAGAAAGAGATCGCAGAGTTTGTGTATGCTTGTTTGGTTTGTCAGAAGTCAAAGATTGAACATCAAAAGTCGTCGGGTTTGATGCAATCGTTGTTTGTGCCAGAATGGAAATGGGATAGTATATATATGGACTTTGTTGGACCGTTGTCGATGACTGTGAAGGGTTTTGATTTGATTTGGATGATTGTTGATCGGTTGACGAAGTCGGCACATTTTGTTCCTATCAAGACTGATATGTTTATGGCGAAGTTGGCTGAGATCTACATTGAGCAGATTGTCAGGTTGCATGGTATTCCTTCTAGTATTGTGTCAGATCAGGATTCGAGGTTTACTTCTATGTTTTAGGAGAGTTTGCAAGCTGCTTTGGGAACTAAGTTAAGGATGAGTTCTGCTTATCATCCTCAGGCTGATGGGCAGACGGAGAGGACTATTCAGAGTTTGGAAGATTTGTTAAGAGCTTGTGTTTAGGAGCAAGGTATCAGTTGGGTCAAATGTTTACCGTTGATTGAGTTTACTTACAACAACAGTTTTCTTTCTAGTATCAGAATGGCACCGTTTGAAGCCTTGTATGGCCAGAGATGTAGAACGTCGTTGTGTTGGTATGAGTCAGGTGAAAGTGCTTTGTTAGGACCGGAGGTTTTGCAAGAGACTACAGAGAAGGTTAAGATGATTCGAGAGAAGATGAAAGCGTCTCAGAGTCGACAGAAGAGTTATCATGATAAGAGGAGGAAGGACATTGAGTTTCAGGTTGGTGATCATGTGTTTTTGAGGGTGAATCCTGTAACCGGTGTTGGACATGCTTTAATGTGCCGAAAGTTGACTCCTCGTTTTGTTGGACCGTTTGAGATTGTTGAAAAGGTTGGGGTTGTAGTGTATCGGATTGCGTTACCACCGTCTTTGTCGAATCTTCATGATGTGTTTCATGTGTTTCAGTTGCGAAAGTATGTGTATGATGCGTCTCATGTGATTCAAGTGGATAACTTGGAAGTAAGGGATAATTTGACTGTTGAGACTTGGCCAGTTAGGATTGAGGATCACAAGGTGAAGCGTTTACGAGGCAAAGAGGTCGTTTTGGTGAAGGTGATTTGGGTTCGACCAACTGGTGAGAATGCTACCTAGGAATCAGAGAGTAGGATGAAGGTTTCGTATCCGGAATTGTTTCCTTCAGGTAATTTTCGTGGGCGAAAATCTTTTTAGAGGGGGAGAGTTGTAACAGCCCGATTTTCGTTAGATTTATTTTAATTAATTTTTATATGCGTTTATATGTGCTTGTACGTGATTAATTGTCTCTGTGTGTATTTTGGTTGAGATTATTAGAATTTGGTGTTAGAAGGGTATTTTAGTCATTTTGGAATTAGGGGTATTTTGGTCATTGTGTGAGCAAGGGTAAATTAGTAATTTCACTGTGAGATTATTTTTAGTGTTTCAAGTAGGAACCAGTATTTTTACTAAGTTACTAGTTGGTTGTGGTAATTAGTTAAGAGTCGGTAGCTATTCGTTATTTTTAACCGTAAATGGGTAGAAACTTTGTGAGTTAGTTAAGGAGAGTCTTAAGCTCATTATGATATTTGAAGGGTTAAGCCCAATAGTGAAGAGCCTATTTAAACTCTAGTCTCAGAGTGAACTGAATTGATCAGCTGAACCATGTCCAAAAACATGCTACACGGTACCTAAAACAGTTGAACCTGAACTAGTTACCATGACTGATTCACCACTAAGACATATGATTGAAGACTACGGGTTAAGTACCAACCGTAGTCAATTTACCCATATCTTTCAACCAGCTAACCTTGTGGCCTTTGACATTAAGACTTCGGTCCAACAAGGACTAAAAGAAAACCAATATGAGGGGAGAGATGCACAATTTACTCATGAACATTTAAGTAGGTTTTATGAAACATTTCAATTTTGTGTGCCACCAGCCAATAATAATGAAGACCAAAAGAGACTCAGGTTGTTTGCTTTTACCTTGACCGGGAGGGCTAAATATTGGCTACTATCTCTATCGAGTGGAACCATCCAAACCTGAGATAAAAAGTGTTCATGAGTAACGGTGCCAAAATCTTGATAGATATTTGAAAAGTGTACCAAAACTATCGAAGTAATAAAATTAAATTTGTATCTACGAGGACTGTTATTAATTTCTACTAAGCAATTTCATTAATGTAAAGGATGTAATAAATTGGGGTTTCCGTAGGCAATTGTTTAATTTGCATAAAAGTAAGAAAAAGTGCGATTAAAGTTGGTTTGATAATTAGGTGTCAGGTGCACAACGTGTTTCTAGGTCTCCGAAGTCTCCTAAAAATCGATTCTTCTTTCTGAATTTGCATCTGAATTTTATAGACAATATTTATGTAATAACCTCATCGTGCCACTATATAGGTCCAACGTTCCATGATGGTCACAAAAGTTACAAACCCTAATTTTTTTATGCTCCTCCAAACGTGCCACGATACAAGTCCATCGTGGCACGGAATTTCCAGTAGGTCAAGCTTCCAAAGTCTTCTCCATTTTGTGCAAAACTTGCCCATTTCATAGCCATATAACCTCTTAACACTTCTAACAACTTTCAACTCATTCTAGCATGTAATTCATGAAAAAGACTCTCTATCCTGCTCAACAAGGCATAGAAATGCCTAAAAAACAAGAGTATGACCAAGTATCATCAGACGTGTCCATCAAATGTTGACTTCATCTGGGTGAGCTTTTATTAGAATCAGTTTCCTTCAAATGCTGCTCGACTTCATGCAACTTCTGATCATGACTTTTAATTTTTGTTGACCTTCCTTTAGATCATGGTCTAAGTCTTCACAGCTTTTCTTGAGTATCAAATGAGTTCCTTTGCGTTCAGAGCTTGGTGTTTCAAAACCTATAAAGTTACCTTAAAGTTAGAATTTAATTTTATGGACATGCACACTTGAACACACATTAAACTACTCAGTTGTTCTTTCATAAATTGTTATCATCAAAACCTTAGGGACATTGTTCTAAAACCCACTTTGGTTCAACATCGTCCACCTGAGATGGTTCAGAGCCGTCAACACGAAGGCGCCTCCTCTGCCCCTACGCACTCTCCCTTCTGCTACCTTCCTCTCATACCGCTCTCCCTAACAGAAATAATCATTGAATGTTTGTTGTTTTTATGGCGGTATATATGGTCTATATCTGAAAAATGCAAATCACATATAATTATAATTAACAAAAATCTACAAAATTGCAAAAAAAACAATACAAACAGATACACTTCGTATTATAAAATCCGAACAAGGACCAACCTGATTCGAGTTCTAAACTCGGAACAAGTTTAGTAAACAAGAATAAAAAAAAACACGAAACCAATAGTGATAAATCGAGGGAGTGAGACCTTACATTGTGTTTGAAGTTTGAAAAGGCTTGAAATATGACGATTTTGATAAAAAAAAGAAAGAAAAAAAAACCTTTAAGATTCACCCAACGACTAAGTTTCGAATTTTTAGTATGAGAGAGAAGTTTTAGGGCAAAATTATGAAATTATTGAATTATTAAGAAAGATTTTCGATTTCAAGTTAAATATAGTCGGCATTCGAATTTCGAAAACTAAACTATCATTGTAATTTTATAAGAGCAAATTACACTCCTCTCCTTTAAAAGATGTATGAATTATACTCTCCCCCCTCTTATGTTAAAATATACACTCCCCTCCCCTCTTATGCAAAACATATTAGAAGATATTTCACTCTCCATCCTTGAAAGAAGCTTGATTTACATTCATACCCCCTCTTATGTTAAAATCTACAATTTCCTCTCTTAATATGTTTTTTTTTTATTTCTTTAATTCATCAAAAAAATAAAATCAAACACACTTTGAAGAAAAATGTATTGTGTGTCCACTTTTTTTTTTTTTGTTAAGTAGCCAGATTAGAGCTGAGACAATTAAATTGTGGAGAAGTGGAGTGTCCGGGGTTCGATCCCCGGCCCTGCATATAATATGCAATATCTCTAAGTTAAGCTCGCGGGAATATTGTGTGTCCACTTTAATATAATCAAAATTCAAATTCATATTTTTTATTCGGAGTTTCATTAACATCTAGTTTTAATGGATAGTATTAGAAAAATACAAAAGTGTGAGTTTCCACGAATGGGTACTTGAGCAACAGCAAGCAGGAACCAAGAGAACAGGAAGAAGAAAACACCATCAACAACAACAACAACAACAACAACATGGCGAGTGTTCCTTCTTCACCTCCACGCGCCCCTCTCTCTGCTGCTGAATCAACAACAAACTCAACCTCTCCCTTCCCAAAGCAAGAGGTGACTCTCTCTTCCATCTTCTTCTTCTTTCTTCTATTGTTTGATACTTAATTATAGGGTTTTGAAAGGTTAAGGTTGAAGGTAATGCTACCAACAACAATGGAGTTTTACATGCTGATGAGGTAAAACCTGACCTTAACGATGGACTTGAGTAAGTTCCTTTTCGCCATTTTTCCTTATTTTTGGGACATCGAAATTGGTATATGCATGAATTTGGATGTTAAAAATTTCCATATGCAGGAATTTAACCACTTTGGACATTCTCAAAATTTGGCATTTATTTATTGGTATAATTAAGTTTATAATTTCATATTAGATTAAAATTTTGACCCTATTTATTGTTTTTCGATGGATTTCAGCCTTCATACTTTTGAGATATTGAACTGAAAAAGTTTCAATAAGCTGTTACAAATTTCATGTATCTTACTTTGGCGTGATTTGCCTTTCAAAATTATTATTATTATTATTTTTGAAGGAACATTAATAATAATAATTTTGAAAGGATTAATTATTATTATTATTAATTTGAAAGGATTATTATCATTATTATTATTGTTGTTGTTTTAAAATGACAACATTAAAATGTTTGTAAAGCCTAATTCAACATGCAATGCTGATATCAGGAGTGCCAGCAACACTGTCTTTTCAACACTCACTATAACACTACATCTCTTATTGGGTGAAATTAATGTGAACCCCACACTTTGAAAATGGAATCCACATAAAGCGGCGGGACACACATGTGTTTCATCCAATAAAAGAGAGAGTGTTGCTAGCACTTCACATGCCGATATTTTTAGGCTAGACATTTTCTATGATTACTGGGTTTGAATATGGGATCTTGTGTTTGTATGTGTGATTTTTTAGGTGTTTGTCATTCTGTCTATCTATAGACTGAAAAATGACAATATTGAAACAAACTAGGTCTGCTTTTAACGAGTAATGATTTAGGAAGATAATAGGTATGCCTTAAATTACACACTGTTGGTAGATCTACCTGTTTTAAGTCGTTTTTAACTCATACCTACATTCTGTGATTTTGGAATAATTGGTTGTTTTGTTAGCTGTTTGATAAAATAAAAAAGTAAGAACTGATATTTGTTTGGGATGTGAATTAAGCATATATTTGGTTTTCCGTCTGAGAAACGAAACATAATTATCGTCCAGTACCATGCTTCTGCTGCGATTTTATGGGAGGAAAACTGGCAGTGCAACCTAAGGGACACTAATGGTATGTTTGGATCCGCGTTGGCACATCAAGTTTCGCGTCCCAGTGTTTTTTGACGTGAAATATCTGAAGCAACAATGTCGAGCTTCTGCATTGGCGTGCTATTTCACCTAAGTGTTGTTAAAATCCAACGCGGATCCAAACAAATTAACTACAGTCAGTGTTTAACTATTTTGCAGTTTGAACAAATCCCCTCTCTATCAGTAGTTAAATGCGCTCTATTCTGCCACATCATCTATGTAACTGAAGCAAAAAATAGAAACTTGGTCTGTTCAACTGCACTGGTAGGAGGAATATATGACAAAAATCAATCTGAATACTTGGATATGCAATATGGAAAGTATTAGAAACTACTGATATAGTTCTTATATAAGTTCATGTCTATTTCCAAAATCTACACGCACACATGTGAGATGTCCCTGCAGGCTCATACCCTCCAGATGCGAGCCTAATCCTGCTCAAGTGTTTGATATTGTACCATGGCTATAAGTACTTGAAATTTTGCAACGTAGGTTAAATTGCCTAATCTTGACTTGATTTGCCAATTATGTGAAATAACTGATGTGTTGAGGCTCAATCCTCAGTGGTATCGAGATACGATAAATTATCTAACTTCTGAGAATAAATGTGATCAATGGCATAAGACCTATAAGCCACTTTTTGAGATATTGATGATGTTCCAACATGCAGCCCTTTGTTGGAACTGTCACTCATATCTGCATCAGTTTCATGCAAACAATGAATTGCAATCTTTTGCTGAATGAAAACCATCATTCTTATTTTAACAATCGAAAGGGGAAATCTAGCGCTATAGAGCCCTTGTCACGACAAGATCGAAAGAAGGATTGGACCCATCCCTTTAATTTTAATTTAAATCATAAAACTGTATGTTATTAGTTGATGTGAGCATACTTTTCTATTGTGGTTGTAACTTAGTCATGGTCCATGTTGGATTATCACATAATTGCTAATTTAATTTTTCTTTACTGATTACCTGTTTGGAGACAATAGCCGCAAATGTATATTTCTTTATTATCTATTCTAATTTCTTTGGAAAGTATTCTTTGCTGCAAGTTATATTTCCAGATTAAGATAATTTACCATTTTATTCTTTTTACAGTCACCTGGACAGCAAACAGTGCATTGAGAGGTTCAGAAAATATGAGAATGAATACACTCATCGTTTATTGAACAAATTTTTCTCGGGCAAAAACCTTAATGGAGGTAAGCAACAATAGCCATAAAAAGCGATATGCAGAACTATTTCTTTATGCACAAATATAGTCTATTTTCCCTTCTACATTTGTTATTGTATGATAGATTCCCTGATTTAGCCATGTAGACTGCAGTGTGCATACTTTGGTGAATATCTTGCATCAGTTCATTATTATTGAAAGATTCTGTGACCTCTATGTATCTTAGATCACACAACTTGTATTTATAATTGTGTTACAATAAATACATTGAATGTCTAATTGATTATCACTACCTAGGAAGTTGTATAATCTAGAAATATTATCAAGTAATCTACAAAGTTGTACAATAAGGAATATTAACAGATTTACTTAATTCTAACAATTATTGTTGCTTTGCTATGTAATTAGCATATATATATATATATATATATATATATATATATAT
>Ga0315913_1006398_pt1 | contig 14246 bp, 7 predicted proteins | sample MpolsnodulesMG_FD_207736 | JGI IMG/M metagenome (GOLD analysis project Ga0315913, IMG submission 207736) | Medicago polymorpha root nodule microbial communities from Los Angeles, California, United States - small nodules | ecosystem: Host-associated > Plants > Roots > Nodule | place: USA... | reverse complement strand
TCACAAACTTTTTTTTTTTTTTATATACAGACTCTCTCTCTCTCTCTCTCTCTCCCTCCCTCTCTCTCTCTCTCTCTCTCTCTCCCTCCCTCCCTCCCTCCCTCCCTCCCTCCCCAAGAAACAAATAAAAAAAATCATGTGAAACAAATAAAAAAAATTAAGGATTTTACTTTATATAAGAGTGTAAAATAGGTAGTTTAGGTTAAATATTGGGTAAGATTTCCATGTTTCCAAGACTAAAATCTGAAATATGTATGTATAGCCCAAAAAATGCATAGCATACAAAAGGGCCACTGAGTGCAGAATAAACTACTTACATATGTAGGGGAATTCTGCTCTTTACCTAGCAGAAATTGTTCGCTCCCAACTGAAATTGCAAAAATACCTCTGCATGAGTTAACTCGCGTTAGTGTTAATTATGCGTGACTCAACTCACGTTGCGTGAGTTAACTCACGCTAGTGTTAATCTCTACGCGAGTTAACACATACAGGGGCATTATGAGAATTTCAGTTGGGAACGAGCAAAAACAGTTGGGTGAAGAGCAGAATTCTATGTAGGGGTTGGGGTTATATATGGATCATCTTCATACCGTTTAAGGCCTTCACCTGCTTTTTTATGTTTTGATAAAGTCAAAGTTTAGGTTTGCCATACACATTTGTGTTTCAGAAAAGTGGAGTTTGAATTTGTCTATGCATAAACGAATTTGAAAATTCAAAATTGCCGGTACACAAACATAATGATATAATTGCCTAAAGGTCTCATTAAGCTCCAGTAATTTCAATAAACGATGACATTGCCCTGTGTCTCACTAATATTAATCATAGTTTGCAGATACATAGTCGTGAAATTTGCCAAACACAATTATATATAGTCTTGGAATTTGCCAAACACAATTATTCTTCTTCATCTAATTAATCAATTATGAGTAAGTTGTCATATTTTTCATTTTTTTACGTTGCCATGAAATACTCTTGATTTACTGTTTACTTATTATTGACATGGCTGCTGAAAATAAAATAAAGAAGGTGATATGTTATTATCACCGTTACATCTAATTATTTTGTGGCCAAGTAAATACTTTGGCTTAGTGTGTTTAATTTGTAGAATGATAGAAAATTGATAAATTGTGTTAGCCAATATTGAATCACCAGTATTCTTTTAACATAAGTTTTATTATTACGATTTTGATAATTATTAATTGAAATTTTCTCTTCTCAATTATGCATGGTATGAAACGATCGGTTCTATTAGTCTATTCAGTTGAAGCCCAACGAATGTATTCTTCCGAAATCAAACTCATTTATTTTTCCAAAAAATGGATGGTTCAGAAGATATATAAATTAAAGAAACTAGAAGAGTATGATGTGATCAACTTTGTTGTAAGTTTTAAATTCTTATACTCTTGAAATCAACCACAAGGGGTCAGGTATACATTCCAACCTTATACCTCACAAATCTTGATTTTGCGTGTTGTGAAATTGCGAAAGTATTGTATTGAATATGTTGGGAAAAATAGTGCTTCTATGATTTTTCTAAAATTGAGATCTTGTAGCTTTCTTTTATGCTGCCACATTAGCTATTGAGTTCTATTTTGATAATGATTAATGATTTTATTGTTGGAGACTTTGAATCCTTTTTTAGCTTACATGCTAATTCTTGGATGCGTGAAAATGATCATGAATTTTGTTTATCTTCAATTAAATGTTACTAAATAGATAGTGTACCTGATTAGAACTCGGATTTAAACATGATTGTTAAAATTAAAGGTTTTTAATAGGGGTGAACTTGGTGTAGAAGGAAATGAGAAATGATTCTCTGCCAATTATATTAGATTGATTGATGTCGTCATGCAGGTTCTTTCAATTTCATATTACTTCTCATCATTATTTATATATGATTTACTTTCAATTTCATATTACTTCTCATTATTATTATATATGATTTACTCGTGGCAATTATAAATCATTCATAGCCATGGTAATAGTTTCAAGTTTATTTGGTTCAAGTTTAAGTTGTTGTGAATTGATGTGTACAAGTACCTCATCTCTTCTTTTCATTTTGGTTTTTATAACTAAGATAAATTAAGTTCCCTTGAGTATTTAAAAGTGGTTTTTGAGACCTTGCTAATTCATGTGAGGTGTTAGCAAGAAGTGATTATTGTATTCTGGAGAGTATTAGCTATGAGACCTATCGCATCGGATAACTTATTCAGGGTGACAAAATACTCTTAAGTCTAGTGCATTTTGCACGCCTCAGTCAAAATCGATAAGTTTTCTATTTTCTATTTAAGTTGATGAAGAGTCATATTTATTTGTGCTTATATTTATGTTTGATTTATTATTTATAATGATTCTATGTCTTATTTTTCCAACAAAATTTGCCAAACACAATTATGTTCCGGAAAATTTATTACTGAAATTGCGGATACATAGTCGTGTTCCTGCAATCTCACCAATACAAAAATCAATTTTAACAATGTGAAAATTTAATAGTACACTAGCAATTTCGTGCGGTTGTGGGGATGTGAGACATGTCCAAACAATATGAAAACCATTGATTTTCTAAAGGCAAATTTGGATTTTAAACAAGTTTCTGGGGTAGAAGTCAAAGACAATTGTTTTTCTGACTTTCAATACTTTCTAAAAACATAATTAAAAGACTAAAATACCTCCAGCGGTAGTTAACTACCGCTGGCTTATAACTAAAAAAACCGGCGGCAGTTAACTACCGCTGAGTTTTTTGGTATTTTACTTGTATTACTAAGACAAAATGAATGTCAAAACAACAATTGTCGAAGTCAAATTGGAGAGGTGCAAGGTCAAATTTTAAAATTCATATAGCTTTGGGCCATGCATGTCTTGTTTGTTTGAAGTTCATTTCGACCTAAAAACACTAGAAATTTGATGTTCGCACTTATAAAATTGCTAAAAAAGACATTTAGAAACTATGCAGTTGAGCTCTTCCTCAACGGTACTTAACTATCATTGCTATCAGTTATGCAGCCAGTGCATGCTGTAAGCTCTACCAAGCCAATTTTCGGTATATCTATGAGCCGTAATTCATAACAACCATTCCAGAGGAAGTAAAACCGATAATCCAACTAAACCAAATCACAAGCAACAACACTACATAATTTTTCATAATTCCTTAACATTAAATCAATTTGGCACTACGTTAACATTACACGAATGTTTGAAATTCAACAAAAGTGAAGTATTAAGCAACACATTTCACTACAATACACGAATAAAGTTAAAAGCCCATAAAATGAAATCAAATCCCTAACGACAATCTGGGCAGTTGCAGTAAGAGCGAACACAAAGATATAACACATTATTTTCAACCATCGATCTAAACTTAAGTTCAACGTCGCTATCGTCACAAATAACCCGAGGATAATAAAATGTTTTCCACATGTATTCATATTTATCTGCTCTCAGATCTACACATGGTACCTGTATAAATACATGAGATGTAGTATGATTTTCACCAAGATAGACAAAATATTTGTTAAGTTGTGTCTTCAACTCATCCATTGTGTCGGTCGTAGTTAAAAAAATTTAAACGTCTTCATAAAAGCAAAGTATTAAAAATGAGCTCCAGTTTGTGCATCTTCAGTCATTTTTAACTTCACAGAAGTTTATGAAATAACAAATATCAGAATAAAATGCAGAACATTAAATATGTGCATCTATATAGACATATATAAATATTGAATGTGGAACATTAATAACCAAGAAAAATGTCGGTGTTTTGTCCACTACATAAAAGTCATATACTCCCTCCGTCCCTGTATGTAAGCCCCTTTTGCTTTTTTCACATTTCTTAAGAAAAGTTGTTAGTGTAATTAATATGTCTATTTTGTGTGTTTATATTACCAAATCGTCCTTTGTTTGTATGTGTTTTAAATTCGACTTTTCATATTTCAAGACAAGTTAGTAGTATTAATTAAGGGTATGTTTAGGAAAAAAATAATAAATATATCTAGTAATTTGAAAAGGGGTTTACATTTAGGGACACAAATAAAGTCAAATGGGTGCTTAGATATAGGGATGAAGTGAGTATTTATATAATTTATAAAAGGTTAGTTATATAATGGCAAAAAAAAAAACGGCGTTACATTATCTACCACAAAAAATATGTCGGGGTAATATCGACAAAAAAAGTGGATAAACACCGACAAAAAAGTGTCATATTTTATCTAATGAAATTGAATCATCTTCATCTTCTACAATAACTTCAAATTTTTCTTTTGCTTTTTCAGGAGTGTCACACAAAATTGGATTGACTCGGTTTGACTCTTTTTTATGTGATGGCGGTTCGTCTCCTTTTTCAATGTTCATGAGGTCCCTTAATCAAGTTTGTTGATCCAAAAAATTGAATTCCCATGACGATGTCTCTTTGCTCTTGTGTAGCTTCCACTCCGTAGATGATGGATGTAGTGGACAATCATCTTTTAAAAAAACAATAACAGAATGATTGGGGATTAAGCCAAAGCACATGATGTGAGTTTTTGGGTAACGCGGTGGCCTACCTCTAATTGGGAATAAAGGTCTCCGAAATTCCAATGTCGTGAATTATCAACTCCACTACAACCTTATTGTAATAAGTTGCAATGATGTAAATTATATCCAGGAACGTCAACCACTTATCTTCAAATGCAACACCATTACTATTTTGGGGAGGATGCAAGTCATTCAAGATATAGTTAAAACGATCCTAACTCCCACATATCCGCAAATAGTCGCTCCTATGATCTTTCACCTCTTGAATAAGTGTTTTGCGAACCATAACACGACTTTCTCCGTACAACGTTTTGAATTCAATTTTTTTATTCAAATTCATAGCTGTGGAAATGTACTAGAAATTATTAATACTAATGTGATTATGTGGTAAACTACAATAATTATAAGCATAACTTAATTTAATTTAATTTGTTCTCTTCAAAGAAGAGACCTTTGTGGGTATTAAACTAAGAAATCCGGATACTCTATATGTATCAAATAAGGATTATCTTCATATGCACGAGGATAAGTACTCCAAAAGTATCATAATTTTTCTTTTTTGGAATGAATGGGGTTTCATTACAATTATTTTATATATAACTATAATTTTTATTATAAATTTTTTGTTAATGTATTTGGACCGTATAATATCTTAAATTTAAAAAATTTAAGATACCTATCTCGGTATTGTGTCACATGCACTTACTACCATCGGAGGTTCATATGTATTAAACCATGGTACAAAATAAACCAATCCTGATAAGAGCAACCGTAAAGAATGGCTATTCATTGGAGTTAACTGAAATCTATTTAAAGAGTTTAACTTATTTCCCCATGTATTTTTGAGACACATTGATCAAAGTTCAACACTAACCAAATGGTTTAGGGATGCAAGAAGAAATAAAAACTAATATGTGTTAAAGAATTGAATGACACAAGATGTTCCAATTGAATATGTTTTGAAGGAGACGAGGTTTTCAATCTTTCTGATTCTTAACACAACACACCTACACATGTGCACTTTAGGACCCAAGAATCATCAAAAGCATCAAAATCATTCCTCTCTTGGAAATCTATATCTATTCATCAAATACATTGTTGGTTAGCTTAAGAATTCAAATTACACAAATTCTACCCCCACAAGCTAGCACATGTATCATCTTTTGACTAGCTCTTTAACTTCTACATTGAGACCACAATCACACACAATAAGCAAAGCAAAGCAAAGCATGCATGCATGCATATGCATGGTGGTGGTACCTCCATGATCTTCGTAATCACTGACACTAGTACCAAGTTTATAAAACATAGAGAAGCACATGAAAGTGCCTTGGATCCCTCATTCTAATCATCACTTTCAAATGATAAGTTCATCAAAAGCATATATCCCAAAAAAGACAAAAAAGCAGAATATTATGCGCGTTTAAAAAGAGTATACAAGAGATTTTAGATCCTAGACTTTCCCTTACTTTCATGCAAAACATGAGAAAAAAGAGGAAGAAAAAAAATATGAAAATATATAGAGAAGGTAAAAGAGGAAGAAAATATATAGAGAACGTTGGACAATGACATGAAGTAAAAGAAACAAATGTTTATCTTCAATTCCTTTTCTTAAAGTCTGCGAAAGGTTCAAATGTGTGTGGAAACTTTGTCTCCATCCTAAATCGTTGTAGCATCTTTGAAATTAATAGCATCTTTGAAATTGATGTGTATTCGATGCCTTATGTTCTTCACTGTATTTGGAATCCCGTTTCTCTTTTTTGGACCCTCCAAATTTGTCACTTTACTCGTATATAAATGGAATATTTAGTTTTGATGTAGTATTTTTTTTCTTCCGATTATACTCTTCATTTAAATTGTTATATTTACATTTTTATCCTTTGTATTAAATCATTTATATTTTTAACTAACAAGCCAGTTCAATTTCATTGCTATAATAATTAGAACAATTTCATGACAAATAAGAACAATATGAGACCTTATAAAGAAAACTTATTTTGATCTTATTTACCAAAATTATTTAATTGATGTATTTTTCAAACAATTTATAATTAGGTGTGATAAACTAGATATCAAATCAAGCGCAATAAAATAGTGAATCTTTTTGTACCAAAAAAACAAAAGATTGTATCTTTTTTATTTTGATCAAACAAAATAGTGGATCCTATAGTTGAGAATCCATTATAGCTTGGTTTCAATTAGCGTCAGATCCAAAAATTTCAATCGCATAGAAAAGATTTTATACCATAGTTTTTTTAGTAAGAAAACACATCAATGTACGAGTGATAAAAATAATAACACAATTATTACAAAGCAAAAATCTATATTAGAAAAGCTATACAATTTTATATCTAAAAAATTAAAGTCATCTTTTTTTTTGAGTAAAAAAATTAAAGACATCTAAATATCAGTAAATTATAATTCTCTACGTGTATTTATATTTTAAAATTATTATATGATTTTTTTCATTTTCAAAAACACTATCAAATACATTTTTTGAGTTTCACTTCAACACTATCGAATACATTTTTAGGTTTTAACTTTGATGACTTTAGTGAGAATGTCTTTGTCACTCTTCTCTAACCAATAATTATCTTTAATCAAAATAATTTATTTTAATAATTTATTTATCAATTAAAATCACCAAAGTCACAAAAACTTAAAGTCACTCTAATATTTTTCCATTTTTCGTATGTACAGGACCAAATAATGATTGAACAATTTATCTTTCATACCATTGTATATACGATTTTTCATAAATAAATTTTTAATATTTTTTATGTAGGATCAAAACTTAAATTTTAATTGAACAAAAATAATACTATTAAATATTTTACAACAAAATATTTATCAAGTGAGTGGGGGCACTTGCCCCCAATGTCTTATAGGTAGATATGTGTCTGGTTCTAGGTTATTACTTGTCAAGACCTCTTCCTCGTGAGTTGGATTTTTGGTTTATGTGTCGCTCTTATAAAACCTACAAAGGTTCTGGCAGAAAACCAAACGTCTTCTCGCCACCTCCGTGTTCCGATGATGATTACTTCATGACCGACATTTTCCCTTTTTTGCCGCTTCGATGCCGAGATTTTATGGATTCTGTCTCATTTCCTCTTTTCCGGGACATTTTAATTCTGTTTAAGGCCACAAAGCCTTTTTGGTGTGTGGAACTCGTAATAGGTTGAAAACTGGTTTCGACACATACTTTGTAATTTTGCCCGTTAGATGGCTTTCGGACTCTAAGAAAAAAATGCCATTTCTACCTAGAATCTCATTGTTATTTGATATAGTTTGAATCAAATACTTCCTGGTGACTTCTATCACCAATTCTTCATTTCTGTCGAAAGCTTTTAACTAGAAGTCTCTCTTCGACTAGTAACGGCTTCCGTCAATTATTCTGTAACAAAACTGTTTTGTTGAACGCTAACCCCGCTTTTGATTTGTTTTGATCAAAGTGCAGCGGCACATTTGATGAGTCAATAAATTGGTGTTTTTTATATATTATTTGAGTTCGTTTTATTTAGATTTGATTTCGTTTTATTTAATATTATTTCCTTTTTAGAATTATTTTACTTCAATTGCAAATTATTATATTTCAGGAACAAATATTCTAAAGAATAAGTCTTGGAGCAAAAGAAAGGGGTTTGGAGCTGATTCGGGATGAAAATACGAAGATTCGGTACAAAAATACGACATCCCCCAAGTTAGAAGCTTGGCACGGCCCGTGCCTGCAGTGGCACGGCCGTGCCACCTCCCAGAATCCCTTATGCTGCTTTTATGCTTCCCGGACAAGCTACCTATTAGTTTACTTCTGACCTAAAAGGCCGTGGTTTCTTGTGGAACAATCTAATGTTATATTTCTTAGGGCTTAAGTGATTGTAAACTATAAATAGAGTAGCTAGCTATCACAACAATTCATCTTTTGTTCTTAGTGACAATTATCTTTCTTAATAAAAGTTCTTCTTTTACTTTCTTGTTATTTATTTTATGTTCTTCTTCTCCTCTCCTATGGCCACAATGATCATGAGTGAGTAGACCTTTCTTGTCTTGGGATTGTTGGATAAGTCTAATGACGTAATCCTAATCAAACCAAGCCATAAACCCTAATTTTATATAAATCTACTTTCTAATCTAATTCACCGTTTTTATAATGAATTAACAAATGTCAAACTCATAATGCGAAAGCGGAGGGTTAGTATTTGTTAATTCATCATCTCAAATATCAATTCATAATGCGAAAGCGGAGCTTTGATATTGGAACAAGTGAATTTAGACAAGGGTTGCGAAACATGAGAATAGTCTAGCAAACCTTGAGACATATAAAGTTTCGTTCTTCAAGGATTCCAATAGCAATCAACCATGAGAATATGCGTGGTTGCTAGAGGAACACACTCACTGCACCTCGAAAGAGGTTTTGATACGCTAAAGAGAAACTTGTCTTTAGAAAGTAGGTCGAATATAAAGTTATGGTTTAGGGTTTGTTTGTGAAGGATTTGTCACTACGATGAACCAATAATCTCAAGGCGCTTTTCATTATTATTGTTTTTAACCCTTAAAAATCAAATCTCTACAATCAAACTTTCTTCTAATCATTTCTTAAAAGTTAATTAAATTGAACAACTCCCTGTTGGAATGATACTCTATTTTTACTACTTCGGTAAAACCGTACACTTGCGGTTTTGCTCATCATCTAACCCAGAAGTGCTTCGCCATTTATGAATAAGTTGGACCATTTATCATGTTGAGGTGGGGAAACCATTTATGGAAACGAATGAGTTCCAAGAAATAGATTCCATTTGCCCTTAAAATTTCTAGGTCAAAAATGGCTTATGGAAGAACCTTTAACTCATTTTTTGGGGTACTCACTGTTTTCAATTCATGAACCGGAGTTGCACCAGTACCCACTGCGACGGGAACATGAGATGATGATGAAGCCATTGATGATTTTGAAGGATTTTGGTTTCTAGGGTTAGTTTTGAAAATGGGTTGTTTTTCATAAAGGGTTTGAGAACTGAAAGTGTAAGAAGTGAGAGTGATAGTTTGTGAATGACATGGATAAAGTATTTTTGATCAAAACATTTTGCATACAATATTTTGAATAAAGATAAAATTTAATGCTAAAGGGGGTGGGAGACACAACATTCAAAGTAAACCATCATTTTCTTACGATTATGACGCATCAGTCAAGATACATGTCATATAAAACAGTTCAGTTTAGTGTCAAGTAAGTGGGACAGGTGTCAATAATGTAGTTAACAACCCTTCCATGTATATGACACATCAAAGTTAATTTTTCTGAGTCTGATGCCTTTCGATGCTGATTCCCATTCAGACTTGCTTAATCAGAGGTTCTGACTATAATACCTTCTGAGTGACATCAAACTTTGAGCTTCATAAGATCCTAGAGCTTTTAGATAAAGTAAGAAGGCTATCATACCTTTGCATAGCTTCTGATCAATTTTGCTCTTTGTTTAGATTTTAAGCACCATTTTGTTTCAACAATGTTGTTCTAAGATGGCATGTCATCAAAGTCTCATACACCTCTTGCCTTTTATTTGATAAGCTTTTCTTCTCATATGCATACTTCATTCATCATATGGATATCCTTCTGATTGACACTTCATAAACTAATTCAAATGCTAGTGTAGATTCTGTGACATCTTTTTAAATTTTTACACCTACAAGACTTTCAACTAGCTTTGACATATATTGTCAAGCTTTTTGTTAGCAGGTATGATGTGTATTAATTCTTCAACTATGTTGGTTTCAGAATTACACATTTTGTATGCCTTGATCTTTTAGAGTATTCATACTAGAATACATCATTAAGCTTTGGTACTAGTTTTGCTCCAGAGATATTTACTTATTTAAGATATAACTAGTACATTCAAACTTGTGAAGATGAGACATGCTTGGTTCATTTCTATTAACAGGTTCATATGATGTTCTATTCAGAACAAGCATGATATAGATTCATATTTTATACATTTCAAATCATATGTCTCAATTTTAGTTATGAGAAATTAACTAAGTTTACTTGCTCTAGTTATAAATTTGACTAATTCATACTTTATAAGTCTTTCTTTTCTGGTTTCCTCCAGATTTTACAGTATCTTCCTCTTTCATAGTTAGTACTTGGAACATATGCATTTCTTCCATTATGTGTTGTGGGTAGCCATTCTCCAGGAACTAGAATTGAATCTAGTGTTTCGTTGTGAGTCTTTCCTAAAATATAAACAATTTCATTTCTAGATACTCATATTTTTATAGGTCCTTTCTTTTTAGTCCTGAAGGATTTTCTCTTCCTTTGTGCTTTAGGCTTGAAGCTTTGTAGCTGAAAACTATCCAAGACTTTGGGTTTAAAAGTTTTTGGTCTTCAATTGTTCTTAGCTTCAGATATTGAGCTACTTAAAACTCGACGCTTCTAAGTCTTTGGTTTTGGCATCATTAGAATCTTAGACTTCTTAGTCTTAGATTCTAACTTGGTCAGAACCTAGGACTCATAGACTCTAGACTCTGAATTGTTCAAATTATGAGCTTTTGCAGCTTCTGGCACAAACTGAGAGTATAACTATTCCATTGTGCACTCAGAACATGAAGGTTTCCTTGGCTTTTTAGGAGTATGCACCCTCTGAAGAGGTGTTTATGAAAAAACCAATTCACTCTCTGTTGTTTTTGGTTACACCATAAATCATAGAACCTAGCTTGCTTCTTCTAATGGAACTATCTAGAAACTTTTGAATAACTAATTCATGCTCAGTCAGGTCTTTATTAGAGTCATTTTATCCAAGTTGTTTTGTTAGCCTATTTTCCCAGCTATATCCCACCTTAACCTAAGTCATGTTACAACCTTGAAAGACCTCTAAAGTGTGTACATAGTATGATCTTGAATGCCTGTTTAGAATTTCTTCAAGTTTATAACAAGGTACATTTTCATGACGATTGGAGCGGGAAAATGTCTTAACCAGTCCTTTTGACTTTAGAAGGTACATACACGTATCTTGGAAAATAGTGTAGCTGAGAGTATGAACTATTTTCTCTAAGCCTGTCCTGCTTGCATGGAAGTGGTAAGTAAGTCATGTCTTGAAATGGAATGGATAAAGATTTGAGTAACCTCTTCGAAAATGTATGTTGATGAGTCAATAATTAGTTTTTTATATAATATTTGAGTTTATTTTATTTAGATTTTATATGTTTTTATTTCCTTTTTAGAACTATTTTACTTCAATTGCAAGTTATTTTATTTTAGGAACAAATATTTCAAAGATTGCGTCTTGGAGCAAAAGAAAGGTGATTTGGAGCTTATTTGTGCAAAAAATATGAAGATCTTATACAGAAATATATTGTGCAAAAAGTTTGAAGATCCTTCACCAAAATATGAAGCCTGGAGCGCCCCTTATTGTCCTTTTGCTGCTTTTACTTCTTCGACAAGCTGCCTATTTTAGTATTTCTGACCTAGAGCCCATGGTTTCTTGTGCAACACTTTAGTGATTTATTTCTTAGGGCTCAAGTCAATGTTAGACTATAAATAGAGCAACCATCTAGCTTGTATAATCATCTTTTGTTCTTGGAATTCAATAGTGACAATTGTTTTCTTTTAATAAAAGTTCTTCTTAATTTTATTTTATGTTCTTCTTCTCTTCTATGTCTACAATGAACATGAGTGAGTAGACTCTTCTTGTCTTGAGATTGTTGGATAAGTCTAATGACATAATCCTAATCAAACCAAGTCTCAAACCCTAACTTTATGTAAATCTATTTTCTAATATATTTCACCGTTCTTATAATCAATAACAAATATTAATCGATGGATCGAAATATGAAGTTTAATAGTTGTTATTGATTTATCACAAATATTAAGCGATGGATCGAAAGATGAAGGTTTAATATTGGAACAAGTGAATTTCGACAAGGATTGCAAAACATGAAAATAGTCTAGCAAACCATGAGACAACAAAGTTTCGAGCTTCAACGATTTCAATAGCAATCAACCATGAAAATAGGCGTGGTTGCTAGAGAAACACACTCACTGAGACTGAAAGGAGATGTGATAGGCTAAAGAGAAACCTGTCTTTAGAAAATAGGTCCAACATAAAGTTCTAGGTTTAGGGTTTTGGTTTATTAAGGGTTTGTCATTATGATGAACCAGTAATCGCAAGACGCTTTTTATTATTCTTTTTAAACCATTAATTAAAATCCCAAACTTTTCAACCAAACTTTCTTCTTCTAATCATTCATAATAGTTAATTGAATTCAATAACTCCCTGTCGAAACGATACTCTTTTACTACTTCGGTAAACCGTGCACTTGCGGATTTACTACATCATATGTCCTTGAAAATTTATGAAAATTTAAAATTGAAATTCTTTTTGTTACTTGAGGACAAGCAACAATTTAAGTTTGAGGTTATGATGATGTCATCTTACATTATTATTTATTAGTCATTTTAGTAGTATTTGACCCAAATATAAGAGGAGTTTTAGATCAGTTGATTATGGTTTAAGGGAATTTTTGTAAAATTTTTATACTGAGTTATGTAATTCTAGTTCTTCCCTAAACCAAGTAGTTCCTAAGTGTTTTTGATGTAATCATTGAAAAATCATGTAATTGGGCAAAACAAGACACCTCTTGAATATGGTTAAAAGTGTTGAGGGAGGAGCTTTGTCTTTTTTGATTTCTTTTCTTCTTTGATATCTTGTTTCCCTCCTCCAAGTGTTGGTCGTCCACTCTGCACCTCTATCTTCACCAATTTATCCTTGGATTCAATTGCTTGACAAGTGTCTTGTCTTGATAAGCTATCAATGTGTAATTCCACTAAAGAGTTTTCTATGTTAAATAGCTCGAAAGATGCAGATGCACATGCAATTGATGCACTATATAGTTTGGAGTAAATAGGCAATTACCCCCTTGAAATTGTAAGTTTCGTCAATTACCCCCTTGAAATTAACAAAACTTCAATTACCCCCTGAAATTTCACAATGTTAATCAATTTACCCCTCCGTCAAATTTTTCTGTTAGTGAACATGATGTTTTGCAAATACCCCCTGAACTTAATTTTTTTTTTTATTTTCTTCTTAAAGGTAAACAATTAACAGTTAAATATTAAAGCTAACACTTAATTTTGAAGTTTGGGAAAACTACATGCATATATACATCAAAATAGGCTTGTACATGTTGGTTTTTTCCATAGTTTTTTTTTTTTTTTTTAAATTGGGGAAGGGAAAAATGTGTATTTTTAAAGTGACAATAATGGTTATTTTTACAACGGTCCTGAGAGAATTCACACTCATCAATTTGAGTTTACCAAGCTTAGGATTAGCATGAGTAGCAATAAGGAGAAACAAAGTCACAATTAAGGAGTGAGCTCCACCTTCATAAGACAAGAACAAGATTAGTACATAATTAGATTGAACTAATTTTCTTGTATAAAGCATGACACAAAGCCTTTTTTCATTTTGATACTAAAACAAGCCAAGAACCTTGGAGCATAACTCACAATTCATAGAATAATATAAAGGCTTTCCATTTCCCAAATAATTCACATAGTTTAAGATTTAATGTATATGCATTTTCCTCTAATATGACATGCAATGTGAAAAAGAAAAGACCAAACCTCAAATTAGTTCATATTTTTAAGATGGTATCATTCATTCACTTCTCCATATTAAATTTAATAAATCAACCATCAAGGAAATCACTATGTTACCTTTCTATCCTATTTACCCATAAATAAATAAATAAAA
>Ga0315913_1006396_pt1 | contig 14248 bp, 10 predicted proteins | sample MpolsnodulesMG_FD_207736 | JGI IMG/M metagenome (GOLD analysis project Ga0315913, IMG submission 207736) | Medicago polymorpha root nodule microbial communities from Los Angeles, California, United States - small nodules | ecosystem: Host-associated > Plants > Roots > Nodule | place: USA... | reverse complement strand
CATTAATATCACATATTTACTTCAAAACTATAGTAATTGACAATCTCCATTTATTTAGGAAATGGAGAGGATCTTCACCCTTTTAAAGCAAGGTAGGAATTGAATTTTTTAGGTTAAATTACATCATAGATCCTTTAAGTTTGAAGTTTGTAATAGATTAATCATTTAAGTTATTTTGATCACACATAAGTCTTTTAAGTTTGATGTTTGTAACAAATTAATCTTTAAATTATTTTAATCACACATAAGTCTTTTAAATTTGTAAACGTTTTCTATTTAGGCATTCTACCGCATCATATTTTTAATACATTCCCTCGTGTTCAAGACTATACTAAACTTGGTGAGTGAATAATTATAATTTGGTAGGTGTGACCGGCATGGATATTGGATAATTTATGATATATGTTATTTTCTTTTTAGGAAAATTTATGATATATGTTATATTTTGCTTAATATACCTTTATAAAATTTACTTGTAAAGTGATGAGCATCGATTTTTTTAATAAGTGATGAGCATCGTTATTTATAAAAGTTTTTCTCATTTCACAAAATTGAATTGTAAAGTGATTAGTGTCGCCAGTTTTAAAATTTTTATATTTTGCTTCATACATACGTCTATTCCACAAAAGCTATGATAAATTATTTTACATAATCAATGAGAAAGTATAAATTAATGAAGAGAATAACAATTTTATCAAATTGTTTTTTTGACATAATCGAATTAATCTCTTTTTTACCAAAATTAATCTTCTTAATCATTGCTTGATTCTCTTTATCATAAAATAGAAAATAATATCACATAATATCTTGTACCAAAAAATATCAAAAATTTCTTGTTAGTGATGCACATAATACTTGATGATAATAATTAAATATTACATTTAAAACTGAAATTAACAATTATTATTAAACATAGGATAATGTGACCATTTGTATAAATGATCCTAAAAATACATCTATATCAATGAGTTTAAATTATTTTTTTTCTTCATATCTTTTCTCATCGAAGGTAATCTTATTTGAGACATGTCGGACATTAAATATGAATTCTCTATCAATGAATTTTTGACATATATGGATTCGTTATGTTATGAAAGACTCCTTATGCTAGATTCTACCACGTTGAATGAGTGCAAATTTTTTTACAATGAATGAGTGAATTTTTTATTGCATAATTCAAATTCCTTGCAGATTTAGGGTCTGTTTGAGGGTCATGATAGGATAGAGACAAGATATGATATAAAGCTGGATAGAGATATGATATGATCAAGGCATGATAAACATTAATCATATCACGTGTTTGATACACACATGATAACAAATAGGATATCATTATAATTAAATGAAAAAATTGCTCTCATAATTAATTAAATATTGTAAAAATGACATGTTATTAATTATAACAGAAAATACATGTTATCATTATTTTAAAAATGACAATATTTTAAAAAAGGCAGAATATCAAGATGATAAATAAGGAATGATGTTCTAATCTCATCAGGATAATTTCTAACCCAGCATATACTCAAGATAGAAATAACAAAGGAAAATCAGGATAGGATAAGAAAATGGTTTATTTTATCATATCTCTTTGGTGCATCAAACATGAGATTTAAGCATGATATGATTAATGTATCATATCATGTCTCTCTATTCTGACCATCAAACGGACGTTTTCCACATTATTCATGCAGTCAGATACATTGTTTACCGTTGGATCAAAATCGAAGGATGTAGATTTCGTGCAGTTTTTTTAAAACTAAAAAAACCAAATATAAAATTTGTCGTTTGATCGAAATCGAAGGAAAACTGCATGAATTGGAATCCCTATTGCAGGGCAGTATCTTATGGTAGGTAACATTTTGAGTAAATAACAAAGAAAGAATGTCTCATTCACACACAAGCGTAGGTATGCGTGCGTTTAAAGAATGAGAATGTGGGTTTTCATGGAGAATAGAGAATCAAGGGGGTGAAGCACGAGAAGTTTATTTGTGTTTTGCACATTCTTTGAACCAAGGGTTTTAGCATTGCCACGGTTACCCATGTTTTCCTCTAAATTTGACAACGATTAAGAAAGTCCCAAGAATAAAAGACAAAAAAAGTATGATTCAATGATATCTTTATCATTTTCGTACTTACGTGCTATGCAAATTTGTATAAGCTTCCATGCCTTTTTTGCAAAGTTTCATGCCTTATGGGAATTGTGAGTTTTTGCATAAATTATGCAACCTTTTTTTGTGTTTTATTTCAGGTCAATTTAGGGAAGTGCTTTTCAATATTCTTCAACATCAATATGTTTGCTTTTCACAAAAATGGAAATGAGAAACGTACTTTGAGAGATGTGGGATTGTAGAGACTTGAGTACTTGTAAAGGCAAAGATGATTGGTGGTCAAAGGAAAGGATTGGTGGTTTCGGGAAGAAGCATTTTAAGACAATTTTTTTGAGTGAAAACTCATTTTCAATCTTTAAGAAAACTGCAGAGATTATAATTTAGTCTTGAAGAAAATAAAAGTAATTTTTAATCCACGACAACTTAGCTTCTGCATGAACCATTTTATGAAATGATCTCTGGTGGGTAGCTCACTTGATTGAATTAAGAGTTTAAAGAAGTTGACAAGTTAAAAGTCCAAAGTTTGAATACCAATAATTTGTCATTACTTGAAAGGAGAAAATTATAACATCACAATTAATATAAGGGAGCTTCGGTACACCTCAACGGTACTCTAACTTCATAAATTGATAAATTAACGATTATTTTATGAAATAAAAAGCTATTTGTTATTGTTTATATGCTAAAAAACATCATTTCATTGTTTATAAGAATCATATTAAATTTTTAACATTTTTTCATAAAAAATAATCAATATTCTTCGTTATGAGTAATAAAAATTCAAAAAAATAATAATTTTATTTCGTCGACACTTTTGGTAAATAAGATTTAATTTTTATAATTGTCAATCATAGAAAATAATTCTTTTTGTATTAAAAAAACAACTCATTTGATTATTAATTTAATGGTTTGGTGTACCATAGAATTTACCTTGATATAATGATATTTGTCATTTTTTAACATGAAATGGACAATTTTATACCCGGTAATAGTTAAAAAAATTGATATTTAGTCTCTCTTTTTTGTGAAGGATTTTTTTTATTTTATGAAATGGACAATTAACCTCATGAACATAATTTCACCCCTTAATTCCCTCAAAAAAAAATAATAAGTTCACCCCTTAAAGTAAATATTATGAAAATCTAAAGTTTGAACCTCACATATTATAATATTTCTACCAACCTAATCATGTTCAGATGGACGTTACAAATTTTGATAAAGATAGGTGGATATTTCATTTTCATTTCAAAGCAAAATAAGCATTTTTAGTTGCAAATTAACAGCCTCTAATTACTCGGGAGGAATACCTAATAACAATATAATTTAAGATTATGGAATCATTTACAGCCTTCAAGTTCGTATTCAAACTACTTTTCCAACTAAAGTAGCATAAGATTGCTCTTTAATTAGACATATAGAAATTTCTCATATGCTCATAAAACATGTTAAATGGTAGGTAATTGTCGCTGATGAATATTATAAATCGATTTACCAATTTAGAAAATGATTTAACCAATTTAAAAAGTGTTTGAACGGCAATAATTTTTGTTGTTGGTCTTAATTTAAGGTGTCTAAAGAGCAATTGCCAAAGTATCAAACTTCAACAATGTAAGCCTATGCCTAGCTTGCGATGGATTGAAATGTGGAAATAAGCTACTAACACGTCATAAGAAAATTGCTTTTCACACATCAGTTATTTCCTAAACACACATGAAAATGACATTTTTACTCCTAGCGGTAGTTAACTATCGCCCGTCACAGCAGTAGTTAACTACCGTTCACACCAATAAATGTAGACAGTGCAGTCTGCATTCTATTTTTCAGTCATTTTCAACTTGTTTTTACCTGTAATTTTAAACAACAATTTCAGATAAATTTCAACCAATATAACAACAACCACAAAGCATTAAACAACAACAATACATAATTTATCAATGATTCATTAACATTATACAACGACGAAAATACGTTAACGTTATGCAAATGTTTGAAATTCGACAAAAGTGAAGCATTATGCAACACATTACAATAAATGACATCAAATATATCCTAAACATTCTAGGCACCTACAGTTGGAACGAACACAAAGAAGTAACACATTATTTTCAACCACTCTCCTAAACATAAACCTTACGTCGATATCATCATGAATAAGCCGAGGATAATAAACCGTTAAGAATAGTCAACTTTGAAGCGTTTAATTCCTTAACAACATATCCACGCACCTTAAACAAACACCTACATTTTCTTGATCCCGTTGATTCGTTCTTCAATTTTTTTCTTTAGTGCATTGTGCTCGCCACTCCATTCACAACCCAACTCCAACATTGGATTCCTTATTGCAAAAGATCTTTTTATGACAACCGTAAATCCAGCCCTATTTGCTTGTCAACATACCTAACCGAGCAATTCATCTTTATCTTTTCATGTATCTTGGCTTGAAAAAAAATGAATTGTGTCCACTTCGTTGTCACGAAGATTGGACACAACAGAATTGACATGTAAAGCCTCAACTATCACGGGAGCTTCAACTTTCACGGAAGTTTTAACCTTAGGCGGTTTGATCTCGACGAAATAATCGACAAAACTAGATTTTCGATCAACAAGATCATCATCCGCATTCTCAACCATAACTATAAATAAACAACATATAATTGCAAAAATGTTTAATTAACATCTATCTAATATAAAGTAAAAAAACATTAAAAAAAACAAAAACAAATTTTTTAGGTAGTGAGCACTACCAACAAATTTTTTTGAACAAAGTTTAAATCCCCAACGGTAGTTAACTGCAATTGGATTCTTATCCATAGCGGTAGTTCACTACCGCTCTTTGCATGTCAAATTTTTCTTTTGCAGAAATTTGAATCAATGGAAACGAGTTAAAAGATGTAATACCTTTTTCTTGACGTCAAATATGTGTAGAAACCTTCTAGAATCCTTCTCCAATGATTTAAAACCAAGACTTGGGGGGAAAATATAATTTTGGGGGATTTTTTAGGTATGGTAATGGATGAATAGGAGGTAAGGTGTGGAATGTATTGGTTTTAGGGGGAAAGTCGCAGCGGTAGTTAACTACCGCTGGCCTCATTGATGGTTAACTGCTGCTAGTTCTTGAGCGGTACTTAACTACCGCTGAGGTCATTTAAGTATTTTCCATGTGTTTTTAGGAAGTTTTGGTTGCAAAAAAGCAATTTTCACGTGATAAAGGTCGCAGACTATTTAGGCCCATTATAATGTTGGGGGATTTACTTTTCCCACTTTATCTACTTCTCCTACACCCTATGATTTTTACAAAAATGTTCATAGGATTTCGGATTATAAAATCCGTAAACATCCAAACTATGTTCGAATTTTACAATCCAAAATATGTTTATATATAATAAGCAATCAGAATCTCTCTCATTTCAGCAGTTTGAATTTTGCTTTTAAAAACAAGCAAAAAGCAAAGTAAAAAATTATAAAGACCTGTCAAATAAAATCATAAAATATAAAAACATCATAAAAAAATTTAAAAATCAAATAAAACTAATGCAAATTTTTTCGGATATTTCTGAGAATATGAAAAATTAAAAAAAGAAAAATGGGTCTAAACGATGGAATTTTGGATTTTGAGGGGAGGAGTCTCTTAAAAAGTCCCTTCAATGGGAGTATTGATCCTTGATTTTTTTTTTTTGATTTTCCGGAGAAGTTTCGACGCAATCTGATCAAGTATCCCGAAAACTAGATTTTTTTACTAAGAACAAGTAACAATGACCAAAAACAGAAGGATGAGAGTTATGAAGATTAATATGGTCATTAAACTGGTTATCCATGTTACAAACAGACTCATAATTTGTGCTAATACGGTTTGGATTATATAATCTGAACTATTTTTCCCTTGAAAAAGGGTTTTTAGAGGGAGTTCAGATTCTATAATCTGAAAAAAGTAAGGAACACGCCCTATTTTTTGAGGTTTTCGGATTATAAATTCTGAATTGGTGAAAACTCATTTTTTTTCACCCATAACAAAGGAAAGATTCAATTCGGATTCTAAAATCCAAAAATTTCATGGGCATTTTCGTAAAAAAAAATAGGGAGCGAGAAATGGGTAGGGTGAAATAGCCTAATGTTGGGGGGTTCCTCGTGTTGCCAAATTGCCAGCATATATACTTCTGGATTGGAATTTAAAAAAAAAAGGTTTTCTTTTCATATACTTAAGAGTTGTTATTGCAAAAAATTTCATTTTTAAAATTTCTGCAATTAAACGGATTATACTTGTTTGCACAAATACCTCGATGATTTTCGTTAGTTAATTCATAAAGTCTTATAAGTATATGTTGAGTTGGTACGAAAATGGGATCACCAATAACTGAAGACAAAAGATTCATATCAATAAACATAAGTAAATGAATTTCTGATTGAGCCTCCAAAGATAAAGGCACATTAACAATCATTTGATCCCCGTCAAAGTTTGTATTGAATCCCTTACATGCTAATGGATGCAACAAATAGCATACCCTTATACTAAAATGGGTTGGAATGCATGTATGCCCCTGCATAACTTCTTTAAGTATTTCCCATACAATTAGTTCTTTTTCCCGTACTTTACTCTTATCAACTCCTATGTTTGAAGGAAAATGTTTTGGAATTAAACACGATTAGAAATGTCTAGAATAGCTTTATTGCTATTTTGTAGGGTAATCCACATCGATGTAATAAAATTGTTGGGCCAACGACAATAACAGAACGTCTCAATAATCAACTTGTTTTCCAAGTAGTGTCTTTGAAACCTTCCCTTTTTATCCTCAACTATATCTGAAAATAATTTGTAAACTTTATCATGATCGTCCCTCATTGGTTATTCACGATTGCATTATCAAGAAGTGTATCCAATACTACTTGTACCAATTTTTTCTTGACACATTACTAATTCTCCTAGTGTAGATCTACTTGTTGTGAATAGGTCAATAAGAGTGTTGTTCATATAGATAACTCTTCCATATAGTTCATTAATATCTGAACTCATTAGCTTCCCTCCATATATTTGAATAATTGGTCTCAATTCGGAAGGAAGAACTGATAAGAGACATAGAACCATCTATTATGGTTCTATATTTGTTCGGATAAAGTGCTTAGCTAATTCCATTCGTCGAACCAAAAAAACATTTCTTCTCCCAACGTTTCGATCTTTCGGTTAATTTTCATTTTCATTGTTAGTGGATCCCTCTTCTCCTAATTCTTTTCATTCTACCAACGGATAAACCATAACAATTCTTAAATCCATAATTGTTCTTGTATAGCACTTGATCCACTAGAAATTTGTCTGTTTCAAAATGTATCAAAACCCTAAGTAGCAAAAAAGAATGGGATATTGTATTTTCAAGATTGGATTTCATATTAGAATGAACCTCGTGATTGTAAGAAAGTATGTTGTTTAACTAAGGGCCTAACAAACAAAAAATTTGGGTAGGCTCGTAATATAACTAGGAAGACGTTACAAATTTGGGTTCAGGCCTTAATCCATTATGTAGGGTAGGCTTGTAATGAAAAGTAAAGGGTTTTGTTACCTCCCCAACAATTTCTCCATTATATAAGGTTTTTTTTGCTCAAGCACTTCATTGTCTAGGAGAAATTGAGCCAATTCGAAGGTGTTGATGATTATACTGATCAATCATAGAATAAAACTTATGATTCAGTCCAATTAAACTGTCTTCCTTTGAATCTGGAACTCATTCTCATATACAAGGAAATGATTCCGTTCTAAAGTTAAAGATTGTAGTTCTCGAACGAACAATCAAAAAGATCATGAAGCATCCTCAAGTTTTGGTATTTTTCCACCAATAATCGTAGTTCCGAGTACTTTTTTGATGAACTCTAATATGATCAGATTTATAAGTCAACATCTCTAGTGAAATATTAGCAACATTGAATCCCTCGAGCGCCCAAACCTCCATTTCGGTTACCCGTTGTTCTCCTTGGTTAGCCCTTTCTTTAAGGGCTTGTTGTGTAACAGGTTTATAATGTCCACAGGAACTCCATGTATTTTATCAATAAATTCAAGGTATGTTTTTTTTGTAGATTTAAAAAAGTGAATTCTTTCTTTGTATATCCAAAAATGATTTTTTTTAAAAAATTTACTCAAAAATAGTAAAAGTTATTTCGAACTCTTTTTTTATAAATTAAAATAGTCATTTTGATATTCATTAACTTAGATATTCTTTGTTATCGATTTAACATTTTAAAAATCATATATTTTTTTTCAAAAAGATGTCTCTAAAAAATGATTTTTTTGAGAAATGATTCAAAATATTTTTTTATTTTAAGCATTTTTTAAATTATATTATCCAAAAAGAGCCGTACAAAAAGGATTAAATAATGAAAATGACTTATCATGAGATTTTATTTAAACCAACTTCTCATTTGAAGATTTTTTAAAAACAACTTCTCATTTGAAGCTTTTTTTAAAAAAATTCTTTGTTAAAATGTTATTGCGAAAAAACATAACTATAAAAACCATTTTTAAAAAATGTTTTAACAAATGGACCCTCAATGAGTCTTGGATTATAAAAGTAGGTTATAGCCTTTCCAAATTCCAACCCACTTTTTTTAGAATAGTAACAATAATTCTATAACAATTTCATAATGACAATTTTTGTGACAACTTTCTTTTTCTCTCTTTTTATTGGTAAAATATAATAAAGAGTGAAAAGGAAAGAGAGATAATAAAAACATCATGTGAATATGAGAGAGAGACTTGTCCAAAAGTTTTCACAAACTAAATATTCAAATATCATTTCTCTTTTTAAAAATTATATCACTTATTTTTACTTTTAAAGTAAGTTACTAATAATGATAACACATTCTTTTGTATTAAACACATCACTAAAAAAAACACATCCATTCAATACATAACTCTAATAAATTTGTTATGTATTATATCAATAACTTTAAAGGTTTAATATATATATATATTCAATCTAATTTTTATTTTTTTTTACAAATGCATACAATCATGTGTCAACATGTAGAGTTTTACATAATAGTGTGGAAAGTAATGTGATTTAATTAGATGAGAAATGCTAGAAATATTTTATTTTCAACACTTTTAACACGCATTTTTTTATTAGATGTATGACCTATTTCCAAATTATAGGTTTCACAAAAGTTTCATCCAATAAAATAGCGAGTGTTAGAGATTGTTAAAAAGAGAATGTTTTCAACACTTCTATGTTATATGTAAAATTATTTTGAATTCTCCTGCATATAAACTAATCTCACTATAGCTATAGCTCACCAAAACTTACAAACCCCCACACAAAAAATAGTCGCTTCATGGAAGTTAGGATCCTCTCCATTTCCTTTGTCGGATACCATATCATCCATGGCCTTGTAGGCAGGACAAAAAGAAAACCAAGAATGACTAAAGAAACTATCAAAGAAGTGTACCACCATATTTTTAGGGTGCATGAAAATTTTCGACAAAAGAATATAAAAACAGACTGGGAAAGAAACTCATGTAACAGAGAAATAAGAAAGCATAGAACACTCATTCTCAATTTCTCATAACAAATCTTCAAATAGGCGTGGTCAAATGATATTATAATAAGACGCCGAAACATTTTGCAAGTTGTTAGATATTTCGATACGAAAGGAGTGTACATGTATATTTCCTTCAAAAACATGCTCACTAAAACTTAAAAGAAATATATTCAAAAAGAATAAAATCTTGTACATATTCAAAACGATATGAAGCTTAAAATACACTAGTTCTTGGTGACAAGAAGAAAAACAAGTTCACTCTGTATTTGGATTGAGGGTTTAGGAGGGGAATGGATGGGAGGGCTCACTTTTATTTTTTAAATTACAAACAATGTAAAATGCTTTTTTAAAATAAATTGAGTGTTTTTGAAGTATTATATGATCATTTATCATGTTGTTAATTCAATTATCTTAAAATCATTTTACAATGTCTGTAATTTAATAAAGAAAAGTAAGTCCTCCTCTAACCCTCCATCCAAACACACCATAAAGGATTCATCCCACACCGTTTTGTCATGCATTGCATTTTGATGTGATGCTTCCTAGACTATACAATAGGTCCAATTGGAAACTTGTTTAGTCACATATATTTGAACAATATGTAAGAATAAAGACTCGATTTGAAAATATTAACAAAATGATAAATTGTAAAATATTACTACTAAACAAACTATTTTTTGTGTAAATTGTGAGGACACAAATGAACGATAAATCCTCTCAAAGACCTTTTAAGCTCATACATTTCCATCTTTTTCGAAGATTATGCTCCAAGATTTATGAAAGTGCTCATTTCCATCTTTTTCTACAATTATGTTTCAAGATTTTAGTCACCGCCATGATTTTTTGATGTACAATAAAGACAATGAGGTTTGAACTTAAAACATGCTTCAATGATCCACTCACTCTTCAGCAATCTCTTTAGTTGATTACCATTTCACAGAAAGTGGTGATTATTTTATACACTTTATTCTTTGCTCACTTCACACTTCTCTATTCCTTTCCCATTTTTCCTTTCATATGATCCATCACATATTTTCTTTTGTAATACATTAAAAGTGAAAATTAGATGCATCCCCAAAAAGTATGATAACACTGATTTTAGGAAAGCCGTGGTCCCACAACAAAGTTAGAACAGAGAGCAGTTCAATTTACAAGCATGCTACTTTTGTTATTATTATTGTAACGTGCCCTACCAACTTCATGTTCTAGAAACAGTTAATTCCCCCACCAAATCACATAGTAAAAATTAAGAAAACAAAGCAAATCATATTAATCAAATCAGACCAACACAAACTTGCTAAAAGAACCAGAATCTCATATTATCTTAATTGTAGACCATGTAATTACATTTACATGTAAATATTCTCTATGGTAAAGGAGGAAAAATGTTGAGGGGTTTCCCAAAAAGAATCTTTGGACAAAATAGAAACCATGAAAGGAAGAAGAAATAAAACTATGGCTGATCTTGCAAGGATCTCTACTGGCTAGTGACTACAATAACACTTCCCTCAGTACCACCATGAATTCAAAATAATAACTTTTGAGTGATTTTGACCATGTTAGGGAAGCAAAATGGCTTACCACCAACAATTACATTAGCATAATCTAAAGTTAGTACTTGGTACCAATGCATTAGATCTTAAAAGGCATATTGCAAGCAACGATTGAGATCTACACAGACTCGGTTAATAAGCTTATCTAAGAGAAGTTGAACTCCTCGTCTAGAGGTAGATTAAGATCAGGCAGCAAGAATCCTCGGTTATTAACATCTTGTTGCGACGATGATGATGAAGAAGCATTCATTGTAATGTCAAATGATTCCTTCTCTTGAACTGTCTGGGGCTGAACTAATGTAGATGAACTGCAGGTTGCGTCCATATGTTCTGATTGGTCAACAAGAATAGCTTTTCCAGACACCAGAGAGGTTCTGGCTTCTTTCGTGGCCTTCTGTGACACCAAATCAAGCTGTTACAAGAGATCATAGACATAATTAGATAATAAATTAATACATTCATTCAATTCAAGTAATCGTTAAACAGAGGTTTCAAACATTGGTATGTAACAGAGAGCAGTACTACTCAATTTTTGAAACTGACAATTAGGAAAAATAAAAGAACAAGGTCTCACCTTAATTTTCTTTAAGCTTTCATTTTTGGCTCTTTCTCTCTCAACTGTGAAATTCATGGATGCCAGTTTCTGTTCAAATTTTCAAAACAAAAAACAATAAGAAATATATCTCCAATAAACAAGGTCTATATATATATACACATGTGTAATGCTAAAAAAAAATAAAAAAATCAAGGGAAGTTATTCAATATCATACATCTTTCAAATTTCCCCTTTCTTGCAGAAGCATCTTCTCTTCCTCAAGTAGTTCAGGCAGAGACTGCATTCAAAAGCATTAAGATATCAAACATGTTTAACTCAAAACAGGACACATCATTTTCTTCAAAATGAATTGCAGACACATAGACAAAGTGAAAAAGATATCATTTTGTTATTTTGAGTTTTTGACCCATGAATATGATGAAATTATTACAACAAAAGCTGAGCAAACAGATAGACATTCAGACAAAAATTTGTACTTACCCTTTTCTTTCTTATTATCCTTTTGTTGGCAGTGGCTTCAGTTTGCTCATCAACCTGCAAGATACAAAAAAAAATTAATATATCAGAGCTTAAACATACATAAATCACATTATACCAAGAATCTAACATTAGGAAGGCACAAGTATTGAAAATAATGGCACTCAACCATCACTTATAAATGTAATAATGTAAATAATGTAGGAGAATACTATTACTAGTACCACTACCCTACCAGTATCTGTCTTCAGAGCACAGTACTCAATGTACCATATTCTATCGTAATAATATTACATTGACCCCACTTCCGTACTATACAGTATATCACGTAAATCCCACTAAACTCATAAGATGCCATGATTTCTAAAATAAATAACATCACCTATTCTTTTGGCACACACTCTTATGTCCCACTAGTTTATAATTGAACTAATCTTTCACATTGTCACAAATCAAGAAAGAAAGAAAAAAAAAAAATACCTTTTTCACTTTTTTCTTTAACAAACTTTACCATTGAAAAAAAAAATGTTAACGATGTATTTTAAAGATAGATTTTTATCTTAAGAGTTAAGATTTACATACACTAATAAGTGTTGGACTAGCTTAAGTAGTCTTTTGTCATTAATACAACATTTTCCCGGATGTTGTGGTAGTGTCAGACACGATACGTGTCCGACACCAAGACACGTCTTCAATCTGAAGTGTCCGTACGGAGATTTTAACCAAACCTATGTAATACTCCTCAAATCTTATAAATAAATCCGGAGGAATATTTACATTGGTCGGAGAATGAATGAAACAAAAGTAAAGTCTAACATGTGAATGTGAAGTGTGACCGCGTCCACACGGAAAAGCACAGTAAGCGAGATCACAGTGGATTACATTCACAATTTCATTACACTTTACACAAGAACCAATAAAAAAAAAAACAAGTACAACACAACCACTACTTGTGTGTGGACACGTCAATATTACGAAATTATCCTTAACAATATTTCGCCGCTTAAGCAGTTATGACAGATTCATCTAACAAATAACAATAACAATATTCAACTACAACATTCATTATTATTATACTCATTTATTTTTTCAATAATAATAAAAAAATAATATTTTTGTTTATTATAATTTTTTTCATGATAAAAAAAATCAGTTCAAATTATTATTTATTTATTCTTTTCAAAATAAACTAAATCCTACTTTTTTGTTGATGATGATGAAATCTTATTTTATCTGATTCACTATTACCAATAATAATTCACACAAAAAAAAAATTAATATTTTTTGACAAGGATAAAAATTAAATGTTTTCCAATTTTATTATAGTTAAAACTTTAAAGACAAAAATACCCTCGGAAGTAGGGTTTTTTCCGTAATTTTGGGTTTAATGCGGCGCGGAAAAAACGCGACAAAACTCACAAAAGTCATGAGTTCTGTAAATCCAAGGGAAACTAACAGAACCCTTCCACGGCGGTTCCGTTCATCGGAAATGGCCAAAAACCACCGATCTGATATTCTAAATGGCAAAACTACCCTTGTTAATAAAATCGTCAAAATAAAAAATTTAAATGGTATTTTCGTCTAAAAAAATTAAAACTGTCAGAGTCAGAGGTGAAAGAAACCAGAAAATAGAAAATTTTCTCAACTGGTTTGTTTCGTTCAAACAAAACTCGCTGGAAGAGAAAAAAACCGGGAGATTAAACCGGAAGAGAAGAAGATGAAGAAAAAACTGAACCGGAATTATAAAAAGGATTAGAAACGAAATCGAACCTTAGATCTTGAAGAATGAACCGGTTTGATGAACCGACTGGATGATGCTTCATTACCGTCGGCGAGGGTTACGGCGGTGTTAGCGGTGGCGGTACTAGCGGAATTGGCGGCGGACCAAGAGAGAGGAGTTGTAGGACTTGCTCTTGTGAACTTTACAGCGTGAGTCCGTCGTAGCTTTGAACGGGGTTTTTGAACGTTCCAGTGAACGGTAAACGGTGGATAAAGAGGAGATGAAGGTTTTTTGGTGAAGGAAAGGAGAA
>Ga0315913_1006393_pt1 | contig 14252 bp, 7 predicted proteins | sample MpolsnodulesMG_FD_207736 | JGI IMG/M metagenome (GOLD analysis project Ga0315913, IMG submission 207736) | Medicago polymorpha root nodule microbial communities from Los Angeles, California, United States - small nodules | ecosystem: Host-associated > Plants > Roots > Nodule | place: USA... | reverse complement strand
AAAAAAATGTTTATAGAAATTTTGGGGCTTGGGGCCTTTTGATTTTTTTATTTGTGGGCTTGCATAAATGTGGGCCTTTTAATCTTGTGAATTTTCAAGCCCCCTTACTATGTGGGCTGGAGCCAAAACTTCAAGGCCCCATGATATTGACACCTATGCCCATCATGGCCACATTGTGAAAGGATGGTGATGGAATATCACAGAAATTGAATGGGTGAAATAATTTTCATTGATTGCAATTGATGAAAGGGGATAGTTACTATGAAGAGAATTCCAGAGCAATGCCCCTAGCAGAGGAAATATTCTCCTATGTTACTAACAATAAACGTGCATAATCCATACGACACTACCCTCCTCAATATATTCTAACAGCAAAGATTGAATTTCACAGTAACTGTAGCAGTTATGTTTAAACAAAACAAAAATCACCTAAAGCAATATTTGGTAGTATTTTTTTATATTTTTGTGACAGAAAAGCAATATTTGGTAGTAGGGAATTGGAGTAAGAGGAAAGTAAATGATGTGTGTATCTGGACCACCGTAAATATGATACATATCTTGATTAATGGTTAATGTATATTAGTTCTGGTATTTGATATACTTCGATAAATTAGTATCATGGCTAATTTGGACACAAATTTACCCTTGTCAGGAAACTACACTTTATGTAACGCTTGAACCCTGTGCAATGTGCGCTGGTGCCATTCTTCAGGCAAGAATAGATACTGTTGTGTGGGGAGCTCCCAATAAGCTTCTTGGAGCTGATGGCAGCTGGGTTAGGTATGCAGTCATGTCATTATACTTCTTTGTGTTGTTCATAATTATATATGCAATGGCATGGAGTATCTAATGTTTGTTCATTCTATGTACCTTTATTTTCCTATGAGTAGTGCAAGCAACACTCACTTGAACACACTTTTCAACACTCAACCTCTTGTTGGGTGAAATGTACGTGGGTTCCACCATTTCGGGAAAATGGACCCCACATTAAATGGTGGGGCCGACATTCATTTTACCAAATACTAATCATTTTTCTATCGCCATCTCTGGCTAACTTGGTCAAGCCTTGAAAACACTTGAATAAGAGGAATTGAACACAGATATGATTTAGTTTATTGTTATAATAAGAAAAGGAGGACGCATTTTTTTTAAAAAAAATTGTGGGAGGGGAAATTATTATAAAATTGGAATCTTAGAGATCGAATCCGAGTAGGCTTAAACACACAATTCAATAAATTTATATTCAACTACTGTATTTTGGGATGTGGAACTCTATATTGCGATGCCTCTGCAACTCAATTCTTTGCTTAAAAGTAATATTTAACTACAGTATGGTCATTTCAAAAATGTTTCTAATCCCATTTTTATCGATCAAAGAGATTTCATTAATACGCACATTAAACGTGGTATTGACGATGTATAATATATTAATATGTTGTATGGTACAACCACATTGTCAACATTATATAATTACATTTAAACTTCCTGCTAATTCAATTTTTGAGAACCTTGATGAGTTCAACTGGACCTCAGTCTTGTCTTGGAAATAAACAATGATGATGATGATATTTATGATAATGACCTAAATTGCTTTGTGCAGGCTTTTCCCTGATGGAGGAGAAAGTGTCTCAGAAGCAAGAGATATACCTCCTGCACCAGTTCACCCGTTTCATCCGAAAATAAAAATAAGAAGAGGAGTATTGGCGACAGAGTGCGCAGATGTAATGCAGCAATTCTTTCAACTGAGAAGGCGAAAGAAGAAAGAAGATCCACTTCCTATTACTACCCATCATCCTTCCAAGTTACTTAATAAGATACAAGACATCTTTCATGTAATGTTCTGTTTGTAAGAGAGCATGTTCACATCATATTTCCTCATGTTGAGTCATTTTCAAACTTGATGAATAATACAATATTTGTATTCTCGAGTCATTTTCAATCACCTATGAGCTGTTGTGGACTGTAGTTCCAACCACCAATTGCAACTTTCATTTCAAGTAATAACTCTGAATGCTATCATAACAAGAACATGATCTTCAATTAGATATAGGCCATCATTAAGAAAATACATGGTAAAATCATTTTGCATGAAACCTTTTATTCCTTCTCTCATTCAAGCCAATTTTTTTTTTGTTTGGTTACAGAAGAAAAAAGTAAAGAAAAGAAAAACAACTACTCCCTAGGAATGGAGATTCTCAAAGCATATGCAAGCATGGCAGTAGCAAACTCCACCTCCATCGGCGGAGATGAAACAATCTTCAGAGCGTTAAGTTGAGAAGGTCCCTTTTGGCGGAAAAATCAGCACACTGATTTCTTTCTTGAAGAGTATGTTGGAACTTCACATGCGAACTCATGAAAAGGTTGGACCATTTCATTTACTAACTTTATAGCAACGAGGGAGTCCGAATAACAGACCAATAATTCTGCATGAAGTTTATTATTGTAGCCAACGTGACCATGAAAACCAGTTATCAATCCCCATTACCAGATCTCACCGAGCCACCAAAACGACCAACTCCAAGATTCAAGCCAACTATTTAGCCAAATAATGAGTGAATGTATTCATTCATTCTTATATGAAATAAACAAAATTTAAAATGATTATTGTAATTAATAGTTCTTGATCACATTAATTTGTAACAAATTACTATTTAAATTTAAAATTGTTTGTTCTAGGAATCAAACAATCCGATGTATACAATTTTTTATGAACTTAAATATTAATTTATCCCCTAAACTAAAAAAATCCCTTCCATAATAATTTATGAAAATAATTGTGCTTGAATGTTACACCGTAGCCATCATATTAATTTTTTATTGGTGAGTTGAGAGTTAAGACCACTAATTATACGAAATGATATTTTTAGTTTGAGTAATGGCAAGATAACAACGAATGGTGAAATTGAATAATTATGTTGTTTAGCTAGTGATAGGAATGAAGTTGATCAATATCATAATGGAATAAACTTTGATCAATACACTAATGTAATTTATCTATTATTATTAGCTTAATATTGAAACTACAGGTCACACACACGACTGTTTTAATTATTGTTAAATAATTTTTTATTTTTTGATAATTAAACTAGAAACTTTAATCAATCAATTAAAATATTTCTAAATGGGATATTATTGTATTTTTACTGGCACTAGAAATAAAATAATATATATAAATTGAGCACATTTGTTTTTCATTAAATATTGAAGGAAGTCTTAACCGTTTGATTGTCTTGAAAATGTGTTATTTTTATGCAAACATTTCCAAAGAGCAACAATATGCAAAAGCAAAACGTGAAGCAATTCTTCTGAAACTTAAAAAAACGTGGTCATTGGCATGGTCATTTAGCAAGTCTAGAAACTTGCTATACTCAATGTGTTTTTCAACAATATAATGGACGGTGCACAATGCACATAGAATAAAGTAGACCAAATGTGATTATAATATTCCCTCGAATTTTCTGCATTCTATTTATTATAAATTCAAAAATTAAATTGAATGCACACATTCCAACAAAAAGTTACTATGTTGGGTTCCTCACAAGCAAGTTAACATTTCCCTAATTATAAATAGGCAAGCTCTCAAGAGAATAAAAATATACTACTACTCCTTGTACTATTTTTTATTATCTCTTCTCCACTTTCTTCAACCACAAGCAACTCATAGTAAGTTTGCTAGAAGTTTTTTGTTCCACTATTCGAAGGTTGATAGTAACATTAGTCTCGGTGCAAATGCACATAAAGTCTTTGAAGAAAGAATTTTTATTATCTAAGATCCAATTTTATTTCGTTATATATGTTGTGAACACATATTTTTCTTTCTTTCAGGCATATAACATTCTATTGCACTCTCCATTTCCTTTGATACTTGTGATCTTGAATCTGAAATCATGGTGAATGGCTCCTACAACTTTGTGTTTAGATGTATTTGTTGGATCAAAGAACAAACGGTGGGTATCATCTTTGAAACAAGGGGGCCAATAAATCTTGTATCAGAGACCGATAAGGAAGTTTCAAAGGGTAAGGTTTTGGTAAAAGATGATGAATGAATATTTACAATTATTTCCTATTTATACATGTAAAAGATGAAGGAAATATCAAAGGCTAACGTTTTGAGGGAATTGTGTCCTATTTATACTAGTGTTGTTAAGTCCCCAACTAGCTAGGTGCATGATTAAGTATCAACCCTTGATAATTTCCTAAGATCACATGTCACAATCACAATTTTAACATATTGATGTTACTATTTAAAAACATTAAATTAATTTTTTTTTTTACAAAATTGAATTAATTCTATTTGTATATTTTTTCGGGCGTGAATTGAGTATCATTTGTATTAGCAAAACTACCTCTAGACTGAATTTAAACTTAGAACCTTGAAATAATTTTTTTTACCTTCTCGTCCAAGTATTTTTGAGTGAATTAATTTTTACATAAAAACAATAACTAAATCATATTACATCGACTAAAACAATATTAAACACATGAAATTATTGTATATATCAAATATCGATGACTCAAATAAATTTTTTAGATAATTAAAATCCAAAACAAACATTTTTATGAGTACCAAATACATTTTTTTTGAGAGGGTGAGGACCAAATACATGTTAATTTTTTTGCTAAAAAACATCTTATTTTATTTTGGGTATTTGCTAATGAGATTACTTTTGATATATTATCAACGTAATTTTTTTATATTAATAGCAAATCACAGTTATTTTATTTATTTTTTATAATAAGGAAATCATAGCCCATCATACATTTTTTTATTAAAAAAAAAAAGCTCATTATACATATTTATTAAAGCAACGATTTTTTTTTGAGGTTGATGTTGAAGCAACAACTTATCATACATGTAACTTGGAAAAATATATTTTTGGTATGTCTTTAAAAATATTTAATATCGAAGCAAGTGAAATATTCTTAATGATTTGAGGATTATAATTAATCAACAAATATATGAATTTTATCCTGTAAACGACAAAGTAGGGACCAAAACGACACTTCAAGTCTGAAACTTCACGCATAGTGCAATTTCCTGCAATTCTCTTCCCAAATATTCCATTTTTCTCCAATTTCCATCGCTGGAAGAGAAAACCCAATTTTCTCTCCAAAAATTCGTTCTTTTCCCTTCTCAATTTTCGGTAAGTTCCATCAATCTCTGTATAATCTTCCCTTTCCATTAACAATTGCCAAAAAAATTGAAAAAATCTTCTATTTTTCTCACGATTCATCATTCACGGTGATTTTTTTTACAGTGGCTTTTACCCTTCATCAGTTACCGCTTGAAGAAACCAGATCTGAAAGAGCGTGAACCATTATTTGGGTTTCGGGGCTAAACGCAACAACCTTGATTTGGATTTTTTTTTTTTTAACTGTTTTAAAGCAATTGGGATCTCTAAATTTGATGAATTTTATGCAATGAATCGTGTTGTGGATCCAATTATTGAGATTTATGTAACTGGGTTGATGTGAGTGGATGTTATAGAGGAAAAAATTTAAGTTTTTAGAATTGGGTTTTTGATTTCGATTTGGGAATTTGAAGATTAGGTTTAGTTTGTGAGACATTTTGTTTGTTTTGGGTAGGAGTCATGTTCTATGGTGCACTGGTATGGGACCCTTGGCTTATTGTTGCTCAAATTGTTTGTCTACAATGTATGTACTATATCACACTTGGATTGCTCTTAACCGTTCTTGTTGGCACTCGCGTTTCTCGGTTGAGCCTTGTGTATTTCTTTGACTATGTTACCGTTACTACCTCTACCGTTACTGGTTGGTGCGTTTGTGCTTCATTTCTGCTCAGCTCAGCTGCAGGGTAATTGTTCTCTTCCACCTTTCTCACCGTACTAGTAGCTTTGTCAATGTTGTTCTATTGCTTGAATTCGTAATTGGTAATCATTATTCATCAAATCACGATAGTCGTGTTTTGACTTTCTGGGAAGAGTTTGTTTATTTACAGTTCGTTTGAGCTTATCAAATATTTAAGTTATTTACATATTTACAGTTCGTTTGAGCTTATCATATGACATAAATATTTAAGTGTTTGACTTTGAGAGAGTTTATGAAAATAACCCCAAGCTTGTAAATGGGTGTTCACTTTTACATCCATTTGTTCTCATTCTGTTGTACTGGTTGCACTTTTTTACGGTATGGGGAATGAAACAAACAAGTTAGGATTTGAACCTTTGTTATAGAGATGCCTTCGTTTAGGGAAGTTAATGTGTCTGTGCTTGGAATGTAAAAATATGGGATTTGATTTGATTTGATTTGGATTTGGAAATCAATTATTGTGTTTTGTATGTTAGAAAAGGAAATTACCTATTTTTGAAATCCATATAATTTTAATTGTTATGTAATAACTTTGTGTAGAGGAAGGATTCTCTGGGGGCATTCTTAGCTGTTATTCTCATATATGGTTTGTTAAGTGAGATTACGTAGTAGCTCTATGTTATACTAACACCACCGATGTTGTTTTGCAGGGCTGTGTATATGCTTTATTTGATTGAAAGATCAAAGAAGTGCTTGGATTTTGCAGCCACTATCTATATCATTCATCTTTGCATATGCATAGTGTATGGGGGTTGGCCTTCTTCTATAGCATGGTGGATTGTGAATGGTACTGGAATTGCCTTGATGGCTTTGCTAGGCGAATATCTGTGTATCAGACGCGAACTCCGGGAGATACCAATACCACGATATCGTTCAAGTAAGAATTACTTCTTTTTGGATGTTTGGCTGACAAATTTGACATGTGCTATTTGAAGAATTGTTTATCATGTATATATTTTATTTTTTTCCTTTTTTATCATGTCTTTTCTTATTTCAGAAACCTGCATATATGTTTAAGCTGTCAAAGAATCGTAGGAAGTCATTCATATTCTATGTCGTGCTTGCTGTTCTTTTTTTTTCCTTATCCCCATGGAATTTTTTAATAGACAAGAAGATTGATTGAGTTGGGAAGACCTTGTATTCAGTGTCAATTTTAATATCAAAGTAGGTTCTTATGATTGGTTCCCCGATCTATCATGAAGAAGTGAGATCCAAGTAGACATTTTCATACCTTGTGCATAAGTTGGTCCTCATGTTTCTCTGACTGTTTTCCAAACCTTCGCCTTGAGGACAAGGCTAAACTGATAGTGGCAGTTATTGATGGGCCTCTAACTCATGGGATTTTAAGTTTGCTTGTTTAACAGAGAAGGAAGAGATGAATGAAGGGGGCAAGAACAGAACTGTGCTAGGAGAAGTTGGTTATGACAGAGGGGGATAGCCAGAACAGGTGGCAGTAGGAGAGTGGAGATAGGGGTGGTGTAATCTGTCAAGACTCGCACATTGGTTGAGATGTAACCTGAAATTGAGTTTATAAGTGGCAGTCATCCCTCACCTTACAAATCAGTTTTGCAGGGTTAAATTAGGCACAAGTCAAATTCTATGAAACCGATTAACCCCACATTGCCTAGAGAATAGAGATTTTGTAAGGTTGCATTCGGCTCACCCGTTGTCGAGCCAAGACCATTAGATCACCCGTTATCGAGCCACTGGGTCATGCTCCAGATGTCCAGTCTTGAGCATGAGGGTGTGTGTATTAATGGTCTCACATTGGATGAGATATGACCCGAATATAAGTTTATAAGTGGTAGGCGCCCCTCACCTTACAAGTCGGTTTTGTAGGGTTAATTGGGCCTGACCTAAATTCTAAGCGGTTTAGTTCCTTGCTGTCTAGATATATGGCCTAAGGAAATGTTTATAAATTTTGAGCTGTCCTTACCTTACAATTTGGTTTTGTAGAGTTGAGTTAGGCCCAACCAAAATTTAAGATGTGGGAACTTGAGAGACATGATTATAAGGGCAGTGGATTTGGCGAGGAAGGCAATCAATCATTTGTGTGATTGTGTGGTGCCAAAGAAGTTTTCCTTCTCCAAATTATTTCCTTTTTGTTTCTACTTTTTCTGCACTCCACAGTAATGAGGGCTTGTTCTATATTTTTTTGTAATATTTCTAAGGAAAATGCTAAAGGGGGTCGTTAGGGCATTGGTTAAGGGAATAAAAAATAGATTGTGTTTAAAAGGGGTGAAAAGTGGTGAATTCAACTTCTTAAAATTCTTAAAAATGTTATTTCCAATGCAAAACAACTACTTTTGGTGTCCTTAACAAGTGCCCTTGTTAGCATGACCCTGTTTCTAAAGTCAATTCCGGTCCCTATCATATTTATGCTCCGATTAGGATTACGAATATTAATGCTCGGAGGGATAGGACATAAATTATGCATTATGTTTTATATTATTAAATTAACTTGCTTGTCTTATTGCAAACTATGGCTTCATGTCTTTCTGCTTAAAAACACCATTCCAGCAAAGAAGAATTTTCATTTTGTGGGCATGATGATATGTTTATAATCTGCTAAACATTGGTTGGCTATTCCTGTGATTTAATACAATCAAATTTCTTTCAGATGTTTGATTGGCAGAAAGAAGTAACTTGAGTCTTGAATTCAAGAAAGGAGTTGTATTGCGGGATGATAATCAACTTTTGATTCTTTATATTGGACTATCTCGAAGATAAAGCCCATGTAGCGCATAGTTCTGCTATGCCATTGAAATACCTGCATTCACTTTTCTATTCTTTAGTCGCAATAGAGTTTAAACATAGATAAACAGACAGAGACTAGGTACATAAATTTCCAGGAAGTTCTGAAAGTGTTATGTAGGTTACTCTCATTCTATTTCGTTTTTTTCCCCCTTCTTTTTAGCGATGTTGGTTAAGGTGATGTATTTAGTTGATTGAGCTTCTATTCTTCTTACCCTTTTTAAGAGTTATTGGATCTATTTGGTTTCTTGGAAATATGTATTAGTTCTGTGCCATTACTGGTGTACTTTTAAAGGGGTTGTATTACAGATTGGAGAATGATGAATCACTCATTAAGATTCTTTTTTTAACCTGTTTCTTGTGATTGATGAATTTGCACCTCAATTTTTTGGTTGATCTTTGTATGTACAGTTTAATTTCTAGTGTTGGTTCTTCTCTGCAATTCTTAACAAATAATAAAATTTGTTAAAAGTCCTGTTTACTCTGAAAAGAATCCATCATTCACATGGTAATCCTGTTATGAAGTACAAATCACCACAATTGTGTACGTTGATGACAATATTCCTTCATTTTTATGTTAAAGGAATGAGATTTAATCTAGAATTTATTCATCCTGAGCCATGGTAGTTAAGCTAAACATTAATTTACTTTTGAGTCAGGATCCGCTGACATCAGGTATAAGTGCATTAAGTTACACCAAATCTGCACCGTCCAAACTAATTGATCCTTAAGACTCGTAATCTCCCAACAAAACAAAAATTAAAAGAACAATTAGAGGATCACGCGATCAAATCAAGATAACCAGATCTTCATTGTTTTCTCTTCTCTGTTCACCTTTCTTCTCCAGACGGCAATTGCTTTGAAATTTCGAAGCTTACATTAATCTGGAACCAATTGGTTTAATATATATTTTTGGTTAAATTACTCTATGGATCTTTTAAGTTTGAGGTTTGTAAATAGATTGGTCCTCTAAGTTATTTTGGTTACACATAAGTCCTTTATGTTTGAGGTTTGTAACAGATTGATCTTTTAAGTTATTTTGGTCACAAATAAGTCCTCTAAGTTAGTAAACGTTTTCGATTTAGTCCTTCGATTTATCAAACAATGACGTGGTAGAAGGACTAAATCGAAAACATTTACGAACTTAAAGGACTTATTTGTGACCAAAATAACTTAAAGGACCAATCTGTTACAAACCTCAAACTTAAAACTTATGTGTGACTAAAATAAATTAAAGGATCAATCTGTTACAAACTTAAAACTTAAAGGTCCCATGGAGTAATTTAGCCTATATTTTTTTTGAAGGAAATTGGTTTAATATTTTGGATCGTAAGAAATTAAGTATCCTTGTCACAATTCATATTACATTGGATTTAGCCACTCAATAATTCTATATAAGTCATGGATCTTGATCGCAACTCGTTAATTTCTTCAAACCATGATTGTTCTTAAAATTATTGGGATCTTACACCTAATAAAGATCTAACAAAATAAAATGGAAATGGATTTTCAAAATTGGATTATACCAAGAATCAAATATTGTTTCACAGAATCAAAATAATTGGATCTTCAACCTATCAATTTTACACTCCCCCTCGCAGCAGATGATGGTGGCCGTTTTTCCGATCTTAGACTTCGACAAGTTCAAGAAGCAGGAGAATGTTCACGTGTGTCCTCTTTTGATGTTTTGTGAGATGTAATTATTAACCACAAAATTAATTCATATGAACGGTTGAGATTTGGTGTAAGTCATTTTAACTTACATTTGATGTCAACGGATCCCGACTCTTTATTTTTAGTCATTGTAGACTTTGCTTCTGCCAACAATCTGTACTGCCTCAAAAAAAAACTGTCTCTTATATTATGTACTAGGTTTATTTTTAAAATTGGCATTAGGAGTTTGAATTGAAAAAAGAAGAGACAATACAGTCACATCCAAAATAGAGAGCAATCCTCCTTTGTAAAGTTGTGTAAAAGGAGGAATGGAATGGATTTTGGTTCTCAATGGTGATGGAGCTATGCATTCAATATGTTCATGCAACTTGCACCATAGATTTGTTAAATGGTTTACATTCTGACTTTAATAAATGTGAGCAACTTAACATACTCCATATTTTAAAAAAAAAATCTACGCATAATTTTTTAAGTATGCTGTTGGATGGGAAAAAAGCTGCATTTTTTTTATCAGAAAAACACATTCGGATGGCACAAAAACTGTTTTTTTTTTCTTGTGTACATCTGAAGTGACATCGGGGTTGGAAAAGTTCTTCCCTAGTATATCAGAGCCAAATTAGGTTTGCAATAACTACGAAGTCGAGATATGAATTGATATTGATCTGATATCTAGATCGACGACTACTAGTTTGCAAGGATCTAAATTTTAGTTGAATACCTAATTATTTTTTTTATAGAAAGTGGAACACCTCCATTTGTTGTTCATTAAAATTTCTATTGATATTTATCACTCAATGTCCACGGAATAAAGTCATCACAACAGTTTTTGCTTGGATGCTCTTTCCCCTCCAACTAAAGCAAAAAATGGACTTAGAGTAACATAATACATACATAAATAAAAGTAGGATCCTAGAATAAGAAACGCTACTAAATTAAAAACCAATGCCTTGATTTTCAAGGCTTTAATTTAAACAAACTTGATTGTCTCATTAGGCAAAAAAACTTCCATAGTTAGTTTTTTTTTCTTTCTAACTGCTGAAAGTTAGAAGCCATCATCTTTTTGATTTTCCCTTTATTTTAGAAATTCATCAAGGCTGAGCTTTCCACGATGATGAAATGTCAGCCACAGCTTCTCCTACTGACAGATACAATCCTTTCATTCCAAAGGAATCCAAAATATTTGACTCATGCAACTTTTCCATCACATTTCCAACAGGATTTGCCAACACAAGCTGCACCAATCAATCATAAATCTAAACATTAGAAACAAAACTGACACTGTGAACTGTTTAAAAGAGCTTATAGAAACAGTTTTTGGCATGTCCATGTATTGTTTTTAGCTTATTCCATAAACTCTCCAAGATAGCTTATGAAACTTATATGAAAACTATGCGACTTTGGTTTTATCTTTTGTTACAGAAAATAGAAATAACTTATACACAAGCATTTATATGATGAGCACTCATGTTATATGTTATAAGCGCTTAATTAAGCCGTTTATCCAAATTATATCTTCTTAAACATGTTACAATTACTATATACTAGTGTTGCAACTTGTGCGATGAACGAGGAGGTATATATTTACCTGAAGTGATTTTTGTTCCAGTCTCCTTCTAAGTTCGCATAATGTATCGATTCCACTTGTGTCTATGCCAGTCACGGCTGAAAAAGAAAAGGAAAAACACTAAACTTTTAATTCAAAAACGATCTCAAAACTTCGATAACAAACTTTGCAAGTGAAACAAAATACATACCTGTCATGTCTAAAATTATGCATTTCAATGCACTTCCGTTGAGTGCTACTACGCGTTCTTCCTCTTCTCGAACCCATCTCAGTATCCTAAAGAAAGAGAAACACTCAAAAATTGCCTCGGACTAATCTTTGAAATGTACAAAACTTGACAAGCATACATATTGCCTTATAAATGTGGACCAAATACATATACTTTCGAGGGGAGTATTATTTAACCTTTCTTGCAGGTAAGTTGCATTGGCAAAGTAGATGGGAGACTCAACAGCCAAAATGATAAATGCAGGAATCCTTATAGCTTCTTTATATTGGTTTATGTTATGGAATATTGGTGTCCCTGGAATGTTCCCCAAAACCGATGTGTTTGGCCTAGAGACGTGAAGCAGGATTTTGAAGACTGATATTGCCACCTAAAAAGATTTGGAAAATTCAGTTGAAGGGTAATGAACATGCTTTTACAGTAGTTATGATTGAAGTCAAATATTTTTAATCACCTTACGGTTATGATTGATCGACAGTGAAATAATTTTTACATTGACGGTGTATATGAATTAAATCCTTTGTATAAACAGAAAAGACCTGTGAATTTTGAAGCTTACCGCGACTCCAAGGCCTAATGGAACTGAAATAAAGAGAACACCAAAGAAGGAGCACACACAAGCTAAGAAATCAAGCTTGTCAACCTTCCACAATTTGTACGCGGCGCGGTAATCAATTAGACCAATAACGGCAGTGATGATAATGGCTGCTAAGACAACGTTCGGTGTGTAATAGAATAGCGGCATGAGAAACAGAAGTGTCACAAGAACTGCTGATGCCATGATTATATTTGATACTGCTGTCTGTGCTCCAGCATTGTAGTTAACGGCTGATCGAGAAAAGGATCCTGAAAGTTTGATTTTAAAAATTAGAATTGATATTTTTCTTTAAAAAATTTGATTTCTTTAACGACTACTTGGGATGAATCATTGCCTGTTGTGACATAACATGAAGAACAAGAGCCAGCTATGTTCATAAGACCAATAGCCATCATTTCTTTGTTTCCATCCACTTGGTAGTTCTGAAGTGAAGCAAATGTTCTTCCAACTGCAATTCCTTCCTGAAATATAAGTAAGTTGAATTTGAGTTATTTGATGTATTTCATTTTGTTTGTTTGTTGCAGCTATAAGCCATAGAGCATGTTTGGATTGCCTTGTTTGAAAGTACTTATCATATAAGTGTTTTTATGTACAAGCTATTTCTATAACAAAAGATTAAATAAAGTCAAACGGTTTTCATATAAACTATAAGTTTTTTTTCATAAGTTATCCTAGACATGTCTCTCACTCTAAGTTATGGAAATAAGCTGAAAACAACTTATAGACATGACATAAGCTCTCCCAAACAGTCTCACAAGCGTTTGTGCCAACACATAAGCTCAAATAAGTCGGTCCAAACAATGGTATGTCCATAAGCTGTTTTCAACTTAATTCTACAAGCCCTTCAGGATAGCTTATGAAAACAACTAATAACTTACTTGGAAACAGTTTGACTTTATTTTATCTTTTGCTATAGAAGTAACTTATATATAAACACTTATATGATAAGCCCTTACGCTCTAAGCGCTTATTTTAAAACGTAATAGTTTTAGTAAAAAAATATCCAGGGCTGATTATGTTACTAAGTTTGAGAAAGCTTACAGTGAGAGACAAGATTCCAGTGACAAGTCCAGTTTTGATAGCAAGAGCCAAATGTGGACCACTGAAGTACAACATGTTTGATGATGGTGGATTAAGTCCCTTTGGCAATTCACCAATCTTCCAAAGAAAACAAAGCAGAAAAGAGAGTTATTAATAAGATCATTTCTATTTAACATCTCTTGCATGTTTGGATTAGGTCTAAGTTTGGCAAAATCTCCGTGCCACCGTGATTTTGTCAAAAGCTACGCTTTGAAGCTTCAACAGAATCACAACGTGACCGTGATCTCGTCAAAGTCAAACATTATTCCAAACATGCAGTAAAAGTAACAAAGGTAGAGTGTATTTTCTTACAATAGCTATTTTATTGATCTTATGTCTCATTGAAAAGACTAAAATGGTTGACAGAATAACTGAAGTCAATGGTGCAGCTGCTGAAATCCAGAATAATTTTGGCCTCTTCAAGCTCTGTCACAATTTAAAACCATATATAAGAATTTTTCATATATTAAGAAGCAAATGAAATTAAAATAATTATCACTTGTCAAAGCAAAAAACAATAGTCCATA
>Ga0315913_1006388_pt1 | contig 14256 bp, 7 predicted proteins | sample MpolsnodulesMG_FD_207736 | JGI IMG/M metagenome (GOLD analysis project Ga0315913, IMG submission 207736) | Medicago polymorpha root nodule microbial communities from Los Angeles, California, United States - small nodules | ecosystem: Host-associated > Plants > Roots > Nodule | place: USA... | reverse complement strand
AAAATAAAATTGATTTTTGTTTGGCCTATTAGGGGGGTAAATCAAAACAAAAATATTTTACAGGGGGGTAAATCAAAAAAATCTTTTACAGGGGCAAAATCGGAAATGACCTATATTACAGGGGGAAAAGACCTATTAACCCTTAAATTTTCAACATGTACTAGTATTTACAATAATTTTTATTATAAACTCTCATAACGTGACGAACCTAGGTTCAAATTTCAATTGAGAGAGAAATTTATACTTAATGTACGACATACCTCGAATAGAATTACTTTCAATCGAAGAAACTTATTTAAAAATGTTCTTAAATTTTAAGTTATTCTCTCTCGGCACATTTAAAAGGCCTCAATTTTAAACTCACTTGAGTTAGCCACACGGTGTTGGCTTGGTCCTTGGAGTGTGTTCTCCTCAAGTTATTAGATTCGATTCTCCATGATGTTATTTTCGGTGGGCTAGTTTATCTTAAAAAAGATATCTCAATTTTAAATTCGCTTTAGTCCTACAAATATATCACACTTATAATATAGATCAAAAGTTTTATTATTTACTTATTTGTTTTTTTATCTATTACATAAGAGCATATTCGTAGGGGATATGAAAACGACTTTGTGATTGAATTGATAAAGATGGAAATGGTTCGATTATCATCAAAAACTAACCGTTTTTTTGTTTTAAAAAATTGCAGTATTAACAGTTACGGTTTTAAAAAAAACAGCATATTTGTTTTATTCCATTTGGAAATGCTTCTGTGGGTTCCAAAACATCAACATAGCAGCATTATCTATTAATTAATTATTTTTCCAAAACAAAAGCAAAATAAAATTATACTTCTAGAATAAAAGCAATTTGCATTACTCCATTTGGAAATGTCTCTATGGCTTCCAACACATCCACATATTGTGGTTATTTCACTTCTTCCCACAATCCCACTGCTTCCCATCTAAACATAGGTGTTCTATACACACCACAAGTGACTTCTAACAGGAATAGATCAACGCATCTTAATTACAGCCCTTCATTGATTTTAAAGGTCGCATATTAATTACCACAAGTATTCAAAGTGATCTTTTGTTGTGAATTTGAACTCAAGTGACGCCAAGAACTTAGATGTGGAGGGCTCCACTTGTGTATCATTAAGGTTGAAATGTCTCCAATTTAATTGTGATACATAAGTCAATTCACTCTCTCTCTCACTCTCACAACTTTTTATGTTCAAAAAAAAATTATATTGTCATGTGTCACACTTGAATTGACAAATATCACGTGACATTATGTAACACAAGTACAATCCAATGTGGAACAAATCAATGGAAACTAAATAATCAAATGGTCTCAAGCAACTGAGCAGACCTAGCAATTATGTGTAAAGCAAATTTACAAGCATAACTAAAGTATAAAGATAAGATAGTAGATGAACAACACCCTAGTATTTGTTTACCTAGTGCAGCCCAAAACCGAGCTACGTCTCGAGGAGAGAAAAACTCTTCAATTCACTGTGAAATGAATGATACAAAAAAGCTATAAGAAATTAGTTTTAAGAGCTCTCAAGAGCAAACCTTAATTTCTACCCCTTTGTCAAGTCTCTCAGCTCAAAGTAAGATTCTAAGAGAAATCTTTGATCCTCCCTGAGATCTCGCTATCCAGGTTGTATAAAAGTGTTTTTCAACCAAAAAATCTCTCCCAAAAGCACTCAACCTTTAGCCTTTGAATTCCCTAAAATATTTCCATTTGGTCTCTCAAGATTACACAACAAAAAGATGAAAGAATGTTTAAATATAATTTAGAGGTTAAGACAAATCACTTCGTGCCTCCTAGAGATACCTCGGGATAAGAAGATCACTGAGTAGATCGTATCGTGACTTGCAACAGTCGCATCGCGATAATTCCAATATCCAATAGCTCAAAAACCTCTAATGAAACAACTTGTGATATGATGCTTCTGCCTAGCAATTCTTCCAGTGTCGAACCAATTCCAAATTTCCAAACAATTGCTTGATGAGATTTTAAGGGACTAACAATAATCTTCGATTCGTCTCTAATTATAAGACTTTTTCTTTTTTCCCTTGTTACTTAATATAAATTACTTTTGAAATTTTGCATGTATTAATAATTTATCCTATACAATTAAATAATTCAACAACATATTCTTCATTTATACTGTTTTTATATTGTTTCATATGATGTTACAAGAATCACCTAAAAAAAAGAATCAATTGAAATCAACTTTGCTAGGAACATATACTATTTCTTTTGCATTGCCTAAATAATTTGATTCAACAGGTTTCTTAGGCATGGACAATGTACTGTCTAAGCTCGAAGGATGGAATCTTGAAAGCAAAAAATCTAACTCGTTGGGAATGTATGACATTGTAAAAAAAAAACTTTTATGCTTCAACGTTGTTCTCCTTGTCCTTAGTCTTCTTATCAAGACATGAAGAATAACCAAACAAAGTTTTTTTTTTTCTTCATTTTGTTTGACCTTCTTCTTTAACCTAGAGATAAAAAACTATGATAAAATATTTAGTCAAGATAATGATTAGTAACAATATTATCATTAAATATAAGGTGGATATGCATAACCTTGTTTTCTCTTTTTCTTCTTTTTATTTTTGGTAATTTGGAGACCGTAGTAGGAAAGATACATGCATCACCTACTTGAAGATTATTGCTTTCATTAGTGTCCCCAATGTTCTGAAAATTATTTGAATGAGTTTAATCATTTATACTATTTTTCTTAAACTCCTTCAAATAATTTTTAAGACATTGTTGATACGAATGAAAAAAATAATCTTCAAGCAATGGATGCATGTATACTTCATTCTAAGGTCTCCAAATTATAAAAAAGAAAAATAAGAAATAGAGAAAATAAGGCTATGCAACCAGCTTATATTTAATGATAATATTGTTACTAATAATTATCTTTACTAAATATTTTATCAAAGTTTTTTATTGTTAGGTTAAAGAAGAAGGTTCAAACAAAATGAAAAACAAATACTTTGTTTGGTTCTCCTTAATGTCTTGATAAGAATGCGTAGGACAACGAGAACAATCTTGAAGCATAAAAGATTTCTTTTTTACCATGTTAGCATATCCCTTATCACTTATCAGTCCCATTTTCTGCATTCAAGATTCTATCCTTAATTATAGCTTAGACAATAAATTATCTATGCCAAGGAAACCTTTTAATCACAATCTTTAGGAAATGCAAAAGAAATAGTTTTTGTTCTTACCAAAGTTGAATTCATTTTTTTTTCTTCTCTATTTTAGATGATTCATATGAAACAATATAAATGACGAGTATCTTGTTGAATTACTCTATTGTAATCATAATTCATTAAGAATATTAAAAATTTAATTTATGACTATCTGTAAGAGAAAAAACAATTGAAATGGATTTTCAATTTTGCTTTGGAATTATTGTCCAGTGAAGTTAATGGGAAAAAATCATTCCTTCATGTCTAATTTCTGTATGTGCTTCAACTTCTTCTTACAATAAAAATTTGATGTTTTATGTGAATAAATTTTGAATATGTTAAGGATATGATTGTATGTACATCTATTGCGGTAAATTTTATTTTTCATTCATCTTTTCCCATGCATCGCTCTATATTGTTGTACTTTTTCCTGTTATGTAACAGCAAAGAGGCATAAAATTAACTATGAAAGTTCTAGGGGTATTGTACATGGGTTGGGTCAACCAGGATAATCTGGTCAAACCCATCCAAAAAAGTAGATTGGATCAGGTAATTGGATAGATATGATTTCAAAAAGTGAAAACCCATAAAAAATGAATAGCGGGTAAAATCAGACCCAGACTTGAGAAATCCTCTGACTCAATAGTGCCACCATTTTTTATTTTTTTTAATAAGAAGAAGGAGAATACCAAAGACTTTGGTCATAAATCAAATTCAATTTCTAAAACTGACATAGTGCACCCTCTATATTGAAAAATAAAACACGCTAGAGTTATAAATTAGGATGTTGCATTTTTTGGTAATTTTGATGTTAATGTAATTTTATGTCATACAACTTTAGTTTGTTACAAATATTTTTCAATGAGTTTTATTATTTGATATAATCATTTATTATTTTATGGTGCTAAAAAAATAGTGAAAATAGGTTACACAATTTTTTAAAGAAAATAAAAAACTTGAATAAATTTTATGAAAAAAAATGACGACTCATTATTTTGTCATTTAATATTAAAAAGACAAAAAAAAATTAGGTAACCCACTATCCAATCCAACCTAACCTGTAAATTAGTGAGTTTCTCTAAACCACCCCCATGGTGTAGCAGGTGGTTATTGTACCTCGTCCAAATCAGAAAACTCTATATCGTTCAGTTTTTGGATTTGAACATACCCTATATGGTTTAGTTTTTGGGTTTGGCCAAATCCAACTCAAAATGAGCTACGTACACACCTCTCTACAAGCGAATAATCATTATGGTTTACTCTTATTTATAGTTAAACTACATCTCTTATATTTCACAAACCACTTATGTGGGACTTCTCTCAAATATTTGTTTGAAGTTTTAGTTTTTAATAATAAATATTAGTATGTTAATTATTATGTTAGTATTTTCCTTATTAACATGACTTTAGACTTTTAACTCATCAACTCCTTTAAAAAAAATTCTTCAAATAAACTCCTTTCATTTTTTAACTCAAATCAATTGAGCTATTTAACTTGCAGTTTGTTTAAATTTGGAAGCTTAAACTAAAAGGTGCATTTTTTTTATTCAGAAATCAAAATAAAGGGTGCTGCCAAATGATGTGGGACTGTTCTTATCCAACTCTCTATTATCATAATAAAAGTTGTTGGCTTTGTTTGATTCTTTATTTTCTGATATTAATCCAATTGGTAATTCCTATAAAAATGTCATAAATAAATATATTTCAAGACTCTTATTTTAATCATTTAATACTTCAAGTTGATCTTTATTAATATTTATAGAAGTTATATATCATATCTTACTTTTAATGTTATTTTATTATGAGATAAAATCGAACGAGTTTGCAAGTTGAGTTTACAAATCGATTTCACCTAAGTAAAATGAGTTAAGATAAAAACTCAAATTTGACAACCTGATCATAATATGTATTCTATTAGTATACAATGATTGATAAAATTTAATTAGTATACTATGTTGATGTACAATTATTTTACACATGTATCTAATCATGTGTTGCCACATCAGATAATGAATATAACAATTTATATACATGAATATTCATTAATTGATGTAGCAATGATACATGTGTAAAATAATATAATATGTAAAATGACATATCATACTAATTAAATTTCTGGTAGAAATACCGTCAAGCAGAGCATTCTATTTTATGTTTTTTTACACAACAGTGTATCGAATTGGAAAGGGATTGTTTGCTTGGATTTGTTTGTTCAAATAGACCGTCTTGATAACTTAGTGATCATTTTTTTTTTTTTCCTGTAATTTGAATCACATATCTTACATATATTATATATTATCTTTATCAATTGATCTAAGTTTACGGGACAACTTAAGAACCATAATTTATTACAATCAAAAGATTTATATTACTAAAATATTTAATTTCTTAAAAAAGGAATATAACTTTTCAAACTGAGAGAAAAGGATAGCATGATTTTATAATCACTTGTGGTAGAGTATATTCTATTTCTAGGACATTTCTTTTTATCGTGCTTGAGTTGGATTATTTTGGGGGCTTTGGGGTTTATACCACTTTGCTATCACTTGGATGACTCAGGTTCCACAACAGTCATTGCTACAGTGACACGTGTCATCCACTGCTCTCTCACTATGTATCAATCTCTATATCTAAATATTTAACGGTAATAATTATGAACAACTATATTCCAAAAAATATAAAAAATTCTGAAACTATTTCATATTAATTTTGTTCCGTGGACATGAATCTGGTGGGTTACATCACACTAAAATATATTCCTGTTAGATCTATCGAGAAAAAAAAAATAGTTAAATTAGATGATTGGAATCCGGATTCTGTTCACATATAATATAAAAAGACGTTAAATTAGGGTTTTTCTTTTACTAACATTATATTAAGGTTATGTATCATTAAACTTTAGTTGATAGGGATATCTAATAACATATACTGGAGTTGGAGTTCGAATTCCGATTACCTCACTTATTTATCTTAAAGATGAATTTATAGTCTATTTGATCAAACAAAGGTGAAAAGTCTGCAAATCATTGAGGCGTTTAATTAAAATCCAACGACTTCAGATATATTGTTGTATTGTTGGATTTCCAATTATAGAAAAAGGATGATGCTTCTCTAGAGTCAGAATCTCATTTTAAAGAGAAAAATAATATAATTTCAATTGTTATAAATTAAATATTGTAAAAAAACACTGTTACAAATTAATTAATTATTAATAATATATCCATATCTAATATGAATTATTAAAATATTATCGATAAGCTAAAATTTATTTTATTAAGAAAAAAAATTAATTAGAAAAGCTTGAGATGACATAGATTTATCATTCAAAGCAATTATATCCTATAGAAAATCCAAATGCAAATGATTGATCATTCACAAAAACTACATGGTGCCTGTTAGTCTGACCACTATCATGACACAAAAGTATGTATATGCAGTAAATATTAATATTTTTTTTTTTAAGAAGTAAAGTAAAAACTTTATTAAAGGAACGGACAGCTCCTCAAACACAAGATGTGCTTAAGAGAAACTAATAAGTAAAAATTACACCAATGTTAGGCCACAACCAGCCCAAACTCTATAAAAAAGAATTACACAATCGCCTAAAGACAACATAAAGGATTTAGCCTCCAATAGGGGTAATCAAAATCGTACAAAACGTAGTGAGATTTCAGCCACCAATACGTTTGGAGTTTAACATTTTCTGTAAGAGTCTCAAGCTGATCCGACTTCTTGTGAAAAATCCTATTGTTACGATTTTTCCATACAACAAAAATCACCGAAATCCAGATAATGGTATATAATAGGGTGATATTAATGATAAAAAAATAATAATAATTCGTGACACTCTATATTATTTTTTTTGGTCAAATAGTCTAGTGGCTAGATTCACACACGTTATGTGTGGATAAATGGGGAATCAGGGGTTCGAACCCCAACCCCTACACAAATTATCTCTCGTAGCTACCAACTGAGCTACACCTACGAAGTCTTGACACTCTATATCTTAAATGTGTTTAAAAATGTAATTTGATAGAAAATACGGTAAAAATTGTTTCAAAATTAATTTATACCGGTGAATGTGTGTCTTCCGCACTTCACTAACAATTCATGTTATTGGAAGGCGACTAAGTGAAGAATTTGGATTCCCTAAAAAAAAAACAAATTGGAGAATTTGAAGCTTGCAACCTCCCTACTCACTAGTGGAGGTCTCCAATTGAAAGCGCTAACCGACATATAGACTATGGCCTTTTAATGGGTTATTCAATGAAAAGTTCATACTCAAAATTGAGCAACCTACTCGATCAGCTATAGAGTATAGACATTGGTAGCCGAAGGTATAGCACTTGATGTTATGTTTTCAGGGAACAAAAGTGAAGGTGAACTAGAACAATAATCTTAAGAAAGTTTAGTTGAAGATCTTAGGAATCTGTAACCTACACATAATGCATTTTCTTAGCTAACTCTAAACCCCCACACCAACAAAGAATAAAACAAATTACGGACCCCTCTGAACATTCCAGACGACTTTAAGTACTGCCGATTGATCTCACAAATCAATACGAGTCTTTTTAACGTGTTTTGTCCTAATTCACATGTCTTCCGAAAAACTTTCTTGAATGTCACACATTCTAAAATTGCTCCAAGTCAAGCATGCTTAATTGTGGAGTCCTTATGAAATAAGCTACTTAAAAGAAGATGCAGCTTGTTGGTATATGTAGTACCCAACAATTCTTATAAGCCTACATTCAACGACGCAATCCCAAATCTGACAGTCTAACGATCCCTCTCATTTCGATGTGATTCGGTTTGCCTAGAAGATGTCGGGAGCTACTAATTGTTATGCTTTGTGTATCGCAACCACTCCCCGCCCTCGTCAACATCGGGTGTTACATGCCCACCAGCTTCTGCAAACATTGTCCTCGAACCACATCATATTGGGAAAGGTCTGCTCTGCTACCACTTGTAACATCTCACATAAATTTAAGTATTATCGACTGGCCCTACAAACCAACACTGGTCTTTTCAGTGTGTTTTGTAATCACTCACACGATTTCCAATAAACTTCCTAGAATGTCACTTATCCCAAAATTGCTCCAAGTCAAACACGCTTAAGTGTGTAGTCCTTATAAAATGAGCTACCAAAAAGAAGATGCATCTTGTTTGTATTGGTAGTACCAAACAATTCTTATAAGTCTTCCTTCAACCATTCAGTCGCATACTTGCACGGTCTCAGAATCCCTCTCATTCCGATGTGACTCGGTTTGCCTAGAAGTTGTCAGGAGCCGCTCACTGTCATGTCTTATACATCGACGACCACTTCCCATCCTTATCAGTCTCGGGCGTTACACACCCAGCTACGAGCAAAGATAGAAAAGGATTTTAGAAAATATTTTATGACTTATTTACAACTTATTTAATCTACAAATTAAAGATAAGTCTTTTTCCCTTCAAAACTCAACTCTCAAACATAATTTAATAACTACATTTGTCCGTTTTTATATTACGTTTGTCATCTTTTTTTATAGACTTGCCTATATCAATTTCTTGATTTTGCTTTTGAAAACTCGTATAAATTTCTTGATTTGTGTAAAAATAAAGCTAAAACATACATGTATAAGGAAGTATTAGGAAGTCAATTCCTAGAATAATTCTTTCTCATTAATTGGCTAGTGCTTGCTTGCACACAATTAACTCACGCATCAAACTCCTAATCCTGTAAAAGCAAAATGGAAAAAGAAGAATGATCTTTTTACACGTAATGCCATGAAGAGATCTAAATATGAATCCCTCAAAAGTCCCTTTATAAATGAAAAGAAAAAATGGTAATTTCACATGCCATGAACAATAGTGACTACTACTACGTAGTAGGTTTAGGTTTTGTTAGTCATTTTGGGTTCGAACTCCTACTACGTAAGAAGAGACACTTTGTTCAACAAATTCTTTAAAGTGCCACAAAATCAGAACCTCACGTCAATCAAATTATGTAGTTGACGCCACTAAATTTCCATTATCATTAACACTGAAAACTATCTTGGCTGTATTTGTCATCGTTACAAATTGAACAACCCTGTAAAAACCTATGTCTATAGTATTATTTAGTTAACTTCTATGATCCTAATAATTAATAACTATCACACCATAATTGGTAAATGTGATTGCTAAATATAGTATATACACTTCATGTATGCAAAAAAGTTTTTATCATTAACACATTATCAGAAAAAGTAAAGTAGGGAAAAATTAATAATTTATGAAAATATTACTTTGTGTTGGTGCAAATAATATATTAATATATCCGAGTTTGAATTATGACTAAAATAATAGTTATTAAAATTTACTTATTTTTCCATCATACTCTGAATTCTCATGGTCCTCATCCTCTTACAATTGAAGGGTTAAGACCAAAAAATTATTGAAGGGTTAAGATCAAATAAATAATACATTAATTATTAATTTTTTGGTTTAATGACAAATAGGAAAAAAAACAAGAGGAGGAATCCATTTAAACGTATGTTTATATTTCAAAATTTATTAGTGTTTCAAATCACAAACAACTTGTACACTACGCTAAAAAATATTAAATTTGCGGAAAAAAAAATGAGAAACAAAAAATAAATCAATTTATCTATTTCTTTCACCATATATGTGTTAAGAATGTCAATGAGCAAGACCATTTGTCATTTCTTTCAATACGAAGTTTTCACTACAATTTAATAATGATTAATTTCCGTTTTCGACCATTTTTTTTTTCAAATGCAAGAGTGAGAGATCAAAGTCATGACCATTTTCTTAAGGGTTTTTTTTTTTGAAGGGATTTTCTTAAGGGTTTAAATCACTTAACACTTTAACAATCCATTGTTGGTATTTCTTTTTGGTTACATATTTGAATTTTACTTGTAAAGTAGTTTAACCTTTTCTAATAATTGATACATGTGTCGTTATTTACTGCTATAATTGGGTTCCTGCTAGATTGTGAGATTTAGTTGAAGAAGTGGGATGCCTTAAAAAAATGGATTAATTAATTCAAAGTTAGAGGAGCAATAAAAAAAAAATCGATTCCATTGGAAATTATGAAAGGCAACTGTTCCCATAAAGAAGATACATTCATGCAAAGGAAGCATATTATTGTGCGTTCTTTTTAAAAATATTATTCTACAAAAAAACCACTTTATGTTTATAAATAACTAACTTTTTTTATGCAAAACAATCATTTTGCATTCCATTGTTGTTTCAATATTTTTACCTAAAGCATTAAAATATATGCATTGTCGAGTTGCCCCCTATTACAATAAAATCCACCAATGCCAACCCCACTATATTAAATGCAAATTATACGTGTACAATTATATGACGTAACCAATTAAATTCCATGTTGGTATAAATAATAGAACCCTACCCATGCCACTCCTTAGGAAGAAACACAAACCTTCTTGCAAGTGTTCTTCCTCTTTTCTCTATACTACAATATTACTCTAATTTGCTCAACTCTCCTATCTAGCTTCTTCTCAAATAAATAAAGAAAAATGGCCATGGAAAAATCAAATTCCTTTGAGAACATGAAACATTACACTGCTATGATATGTTTACAATTTGGCTATGCTGGTATGAACATTATCACTAAGGTTTCCCTCAACCAAGGAATGAGCCACTATGTTCTCGTCGTTTATCGCCACGCTTTTGCAACTGCTTCTATAGCTCCATTTGCATTCATGTTTGAGAGGTTTGTATAAACATGTTTTAACATATAGTCACATTTTTATTGCAAATTAATGCTAACTCTTCTGTTTTCATATTTGTAGGAAAGGTCAACCTAAGATAACATTCCGAATTTTCTTGCAAATTTTCGTCCTAGCTCTTCTTGGGTTAGTCTCCTCTAACTAGTTTAATTCGCGGTCGCAAAAATTTTACATTTTATATATTTATCCTTTATATTCAATTTTTAGTTCTTCCAAATCTAAAAACTACATGTTTTTTTTATGTTTGAAGAGGGACTATGATATGCTGTTTTATAATTTGTCGTGACTAAAAAGTTAATACATGGACCACAAATATAGCATGAATAATAAAAGTGTAAAGTTAAACTAAACTTGCATATACTAAATGTGATTATTGTATTTGATCAATAAATTACAGGCCAGTGATTGATCAAAATTTCTACTATGCTGGGTTGAAGCTCACATCCCCAACCTTCTCGTGTGCAATGAGCAACGTACTTCCAGCCATGACTTTTGTGATGGCAGTTTTATGCAGGTAATAACCAAAATTCAGATTATTTTAAGTGTGTGAAAAAAGGAATACATATTTTATTTTGTATTTCAAAAAAACAACTTTTTAGGTTCATTGAATAAGTAGTGTATCCGGTCTATATAAAGGATAGATACATTAGTTATTCAATGAACCTTAAAAGTTGTTTTTTGCTTATAAATGTGATCGGATAAAATACTTTTACCGCATGAAACCAATTAATTAATAATCTCTTATTTTATATACTACTACATAAATCATAATTTAAAAATAGAAAACCTAACCTCTCATATTTCCTATAAAACCTCGTCGCTAGAAAAAACAAATAGTGACATAAACTAGAGAAAGAAAATATTAATTCACTACTAAAAAAATTAAAATAGGGAACAAAAATTAAAAAGGGTGAACGCGAAATTCATTTTTAATCCGTCACTAAATTTAATGACGAGACAATTTGTGAAGAATTTTATTTTTTCCTCGACATCATTAATTTATTATTTTCGGTGCACTAAATTGTTACCATAAGTTCTTTTTAATAGTCAATTTACACTAAAGTTTATTTCTTCTTCTTGAGAATTGCTCATTTTTGTTTCTAAATATGAAAAGGATGGAGAAGATAAACATAAAGCAAGTGAGGTGCCAAGCAAAGATATTGGGAACAGTATTGACAGTAGCTGGTGCAATGCTAATGACATTATATAAAGGTCCTATTGTGGAGATGGTATGGGCCAAAAATAGACATCCTCAAAATGAAACACATGAAACAACAGCCACAGGATCTTCTGAAAGAGATTGGATTTTAGGATGCACTTTTCTTATCATTGCCACCTTTGCTTGGGCTTCACTCTTTGTTTTGCAAGTAAGACATTAGGTCAAAGATTTAAAGTATATAGTAAAAAAAAATATGCACTAACTTTAATTATCATACTTTTTATTGAAAAAGTATATGTTTCATTAATTATAACACATTTTTTTTTGTACAAATTATTGATTGGGTTAGGCAAAAGTTATAGAGACGTACAAGCATCATCAACTAAGTCTTACTTCACTTGTGGTCTTCATTGGTACTCTTCAAGCTATTGCTGTTACTTTTGTGGCTGAGCATGATCCTTCTGTATGGAGGATTGGTTGGGATATGAGTTTACTTGCTTCTGCCTATGCTGTAAGTATCCTCAATTTTTTTAAATTTATTACAATATTTTAATTTTGACTCGCTGTCAATGTTAAAAGTTTTACACCGTCAACAAATCACAATGATCCACGTGTATACATGAATTTAAATGTAATTATAATAAGAGTTTATTGGTGGTGGGTTGACGGTCCAAAATAATTTTGCACACGCAAACAATCAAAACATTTAGAATCGTCACATTAATTTAAATTTTTAATTTATGTGGTAACTTTGAATGTTTTGATTAGTCGTTTGTGCAAAGCTGTTTTGGACACCACCATTAAACTTTAATAATAAAAGTCAAATTATTTTTACAATTCGACGGTTAAAATTTATTGACGATGTAAAACAATTTCACTCGAATGATTTAAGAGAAATAATATTTGTACCATTGTTTGACAATTTTTGAAACAACTCTTGTATGCGCTTCCTGTGTTCTTATTCTCTCTATTACTTTGGTTTTTGTGTTAATACTTATGTTCGAGGGACTCAATATATTTAAATTACAATTGTAATTCTTAGAAATTATTATTTTTCTAATAATTTATTTTATTTTTGTTAGGGAATTGTGACCTCAAGCTTGGCATACTATGTACAAGGGCTGGTGATTAGGAAGAAAGGACCTGTCTTTGCAACAGCCTTTAGCCCACTTATGATGATCATTGTTGCAATCATGGGATCCTTTATCCTTGCAGAACAGATTTACTCTGGAGGGTAAATATTCACAGAAACAAAACATGCATATTTAAATTTAGTTTGCTTGAAAAAAATTATTTACTATTTTTTATATAAAATTAGTTATCATTTTTAAATTACTGCATGTTCCTCAATATATTGGCAAGAAAATATTCCATAGCATATATATAATTCTAACTTTAGTAAAACCCAAGTAAGAAGTATATTAAGACCATGTTGCATCTATGCCTAGATATTTTTCCCTCGTAATTTCTTGTGCCTATTAGCTTTCTGATTTAAATATATTTTGCCTATAAAGAAGTATATTAAGTGTATATTAAGGCTATGTCTCAATAATACAATTTGATATATTTTGCCTATAAAGAAGTAAAATACAATTTGTTAAAAAAATTATTTTTAGCTTTCTCTCAAAAAAAAATTATTTTTAGCTTGATTGATTATCACAAGGTTTTAGACAAATTCATTATAATATGCAAATCATTTTATTATATTATAAAATTGATTTTGAATTTTTTAAATCAAAATTAAAATTAAATATTTTTTCAATATTATTCCAACTTGTATTAGATTTTGTCATCATTCAAATGAATAAAGCTATGTGACTAACTAAAGAATTTGATTTTGGACTATGTGGGTGCAGTGTGATGGGTGCCATCTTGATTGTTATAGGCTTATATTCTGTTCTGTGGGGAAAGCACAAGGAAGAAATAGAGAGAAAAGTAGATGATATTCCTCTGCCAATAAAGGGTGCTCAAACGAGTGGAAATTCAGGTCTAGTGATTGATGACACAGATCAAGTAAAACATGGTCAAGTTGAAGATACTAACAACATGCTTTCTTCAGTTGCAATAAGCATTCCTACTAGAGAACCTACTACTACTAATGTTAACCAGCAATAAAAAGTTTTAAGAGAAATGGAATATGATTAGGAATGTATGTCATTTA
>Ga0315913_1006387_pt1 | contig 14261 bp, 4 predicted proteins | sample MpolsnodulesMG_FD_207736 | JGI IMG/M metagenome (GOLD analysis project Ga0315913, IMG submission 207736) | Medicago polymorpha root nodule microbial communities from Los Angeles, California, United States - small nodules | ecosystem: Host-associated > Plants > Roots > Nodule | place: USA... | reverse complement strand
TCTCTCAGCTTCTTTCTCACCCTCTTCAAATCTCCCTTTTGTCAAATAAACTTGACTCAACACCACATATGGCTCTCCCACAAAAGGGTTTTTCTCAATACTCTTCACCAACAACTCCTCAATCTTCCCCAATCCTTCTTCACAATTTAAAGCTTCCCAATACAAATCTCTTGCAACTATTTGATCCCCTGCATCCAAAACCTTGGTACATTTAGCGAAAACCGGTGGCAAAACCAACTCAATATGTTCATCTCTCTCAGAATCAACACCATTAACTCCTTTTACTCCTAGCATTTTCTTCTTTTCTTCCAAGAATATCTCTTCCTCTCTCAGAATCAAATTATAAATAGCTCCCATCCTCGAAATCGAATTCAACCACAAACCCGGCTTACCATTTCCGGGCCAGACAGCACCAAAATTGTTCCCTTTAAACTCAAGCCTGCCATCAAAATTCTCAAACAACATATCTTGAAAACCAAAAAGCTGATCACAAAAATCAGCCATAGTCATCATAACAAAAACCGCGACAACTCTCCTCGAAAGCCTCACATCTTCACCTGTACGAATATGCTTCACTTTTATCCCATCAGCAGGAACAAGACCTTGCAATTTCTTCCTCCAACTTTCATCCTTATTAAATATCCCCTTCTCCTTTGCATTCCTCAAAGACAATTCTGATTTTTCAAGATCATGACAAAGCTCCTTATCAGAGTAGTGAAAAAGTAGATCATCATGAATAAGAGTTTGTCTAGGAACAACACAAAACAAATGAATCAAACGCTCAGCTTCTACACCAACATGTCCACGAACAACTTCGCGAGAGGTTGAAGGATCGAAGATGGCAAGGTTAACATAGGAATTGGAGTATGCTGAGTGGAATAGGCCACAAAGAGACACGGAGTATGGAGATTTCCAAAGATGGAGAATACGGAAAATGTCAATAAGATGTTCAAGGAAAGTTCCATGTTTGTGCCAACATTCGGATGCACCAACTGAACGGAGGATTGTGATTAGGGAAGGGAGGTTGGGGTCGATGGAAGTGAGCTCGTTACGGAGGAAGGGTTTAGCTGAGGTTAAGAGAGTTTGGAGGTATTCACTTGAACTTGATGAAGAAGATTTCGACATGGTTATTAATTCGTTAATGAGTTGGTGAATGATTTTGGAAGACTAGTATTTAATGAGAAACAACGAGTATTGGTCTAGCAGAAGAAGTTAGACTCTCAAAACATGACGATCTAAGGATCAAAACCTAAGTTGAAGTATTCAAATTTGAGACGTCTACCAGGAACCTATGAGAAACAAACAAAAGAAAATTATGAGAAACAAAATGTGGTTGGTGCCGTGTTGGTGTTGTGTTGTTGAGGAGACACAGATGATGAGAAACAATCCAAGTGGGTATTAATGAGGCACTGAAAATGAAAGTGAGAGAGACAAGTGATTCATAATATAGAGAGATTGAGACGTTGCCTAGATTCTTATGCAGTCACATTCAGTGTGTTTGTTTGTTAAACTGATAAGATCAAACAATATATCTGGCTACGGATAGTTTCTTAACGCTGATTTTGTGCAGTCACATTCAGTGTGTTTGTTTGTTTGTTTAACTGCATGCTTTTTTGAATTTTTGTTTATCTCATACTCAATTTATTTTGTTTTGTTTTTACGAGCACGGATACGGACACGGACACCGGACACGACATGGACTCTGACACGCCGACACAGCTAATAATTTGAAAAAATCACATAATTCAGTGTAATTACAAGTGTCGGGACACGGCACGTGTCCGACACCGCGACATGTCTAACCCCAGGAGTGTCCGTGCTTCATAGGTTTTTAGCTTGTTTATTGTTGGTGCTAAAGAGAAATTGAAATCCTCTCCATTTTTCAAATTAAAAATAGTTTTAGTGTATAAATATTCGATTGTTCAATGATTCAAAATAAAATGTCATAAATTATAAAAAGGACAGGAAAACTAAATAAATGTAACACAACCTCACCGATAATGTAATCAAGAGTCAACTTCTACGGCTCGGAGATTGTTCAAGGTTTCAAGGTTACGAAGTTCAAACCGAGTCTCCATAAAAAAATAAATCATTTAAAGACCAATTGATCTGAAGCTCTATTTAAAGTTAGAGTAAAGCTCTCTTTCCAATAACCCACTAAAATTGGCGTAAAAAAACAAATTTGAGACAAAAGTACACTGTAACTCTCAAGTCAACACCATTAAACAAACTCATCACATTCAACCAAAAAGTTACCATCACACCTCATAAGCTTGATGTTTCCACGGCCGATTAGGGCAATCAAGCTTAGGAGGTGTATAAATTTTAACAAACCCATAATTTAATTTAATTTCATCATTCTTGTTTCACATCTCGAAACATGTCAATACCTGCAATGTCGGTGCAAAGGGTCGTCTTTCATAATCCACAACAATAAAATCAAATTAAACTTACACAAAAAAAAAAATTAAACACAAAAAAAAAAATTAAACATATTGTACAATGTTATCAAATAAATTGTACAATACATAACGGAAAAAATGCACAAAAACACTGATTTTATAAAAGCTTTTATGCAATGTTATACATGCACCTAAAAATTAAATGATTTGGATATAATCAGACGGCCACTAAGACAATATACATAAATTATCTCATACCAATTAAGAAATTAAGAGGTCACTAAGGTACAACATAGAAATGCATATGTCAAACCATGATGATGGAAATAAAAAAAAATCTTTGGCAATAAAACTCATATCCGCGGGTACCCACCCGAATCAAACCCAATATAATTTGACGGGTTTTCCCCGCTTTGACTGGGTTTGGTATGAGTTTGGGTTTTTCTCGATTTTAAAACACGGGCACGGGACGAGTGACGGGGATATAGGTACCCACTACCCATACTCTAACTCGTCCCGATTGTTGAAAATCAATTTATTATTCCTTTTATATAAATAGAAACTCAAACTCTAAATCATTTCACTCACACAGTCAAAGTCTCATGCTTTCAGATGACACTCACTTATCATAGTTTTCTCTTTTCTCTTTTCATGCCTCACACTCTCGGCCTCTCTCTTCTCCTTCACCATAATCATCGATTCTCCTCATCTCTTTGCCGGATAATGCATTACAACATTGCGCTCAGGGCTGCAAAGTGCTTTTATTTCTAAGATTAAATATGTTTTTAGTCCTTACATTTTGCACCTCTTTAAAGAATAATCCCTACATTTCATTAAATGTTTTTAAAATCCTCATATTTTATCTCTGTTATCAAAATTAGTCCATGCTCTTAATTCTCTAACGGAATATTGATGTGACAGTTAATGGGTCCCAATTATTTTTGGGTTAAATATGTTTTTGGTCCCTACATTTTGCGTGACTTTGAAAATTAGTCCTTACATTTCAATAAATGTTTTTAAAAAAAAATCCATTGCGGGGATGGGACGAGAATACCTGAACCTGTCAGGGACGGTGATGTAATTCAATTTCTCATCCCCTCTGGGTAGGGGTAGGGTATGGGTACGGGGAAGGTAAAACCCATCCCCACCCCACCCCATTGTCATGCCTAACCATAAAATCAAAACACTACAAGAAATGCTGCAATTAGCCAGGGGCGGAATCCTTGTGAAATTGCGTGAATCCCTGGGAAATTGCAATTTTCCAGAGCTTCTGCGAGGAGCAAGAACAATGGCAAATGCAGCCATCGCAAATGGTAAAGCCAAGGCTTTAGCTTCTGGAAAATATGTGTGGGACATACTCCTGTCAGAACCCCTCTTGTAACTTCTAGCAACAACCCTGGCACATGCCCTGACAAATTGTCTGACTCAACAGCCTGCTTTTCTGACGCATTGTCACATGTCACATCTATTGCAGTCTGACCCAAAACATGACAGGAGCTCTACGAGGGGTATACGTACCCCTGGGAAAAAGTATAATAATTTTATAAAAAAAATGATTTTTAATTGATTTTAAATTTAAATGTATTAAAATTATTTTAAAAAACGTTAAATAATTGTATTAAAAGATGTATTAAAAATAATTTTAATAATTAAAATAATTAAAATTAATTATTAAAATAATTTTAAATACAATTTTAAATTGTTTTTTTTAAAACGTAATTAAATGTTTTTTTTAATTTAATTGCTTTTAAAAAAAAGTAGTTAAAAATAAAAATTAAAGTAATAGCTCCCATAAAATATTAAGTCTAACAGTAATGAAATTAAAATTGTACGGAATAATATTACAGACCATAAGTAGCAAATAAGGAGCAATTGTACCGGGAAGCATAAGAAACTTCCGCAAATATTACACACCATGAAAATAGATAAAAGCAGAAGAAAATAACTTGCAGGAACACATCATCAAGGGTCCAACTTCACTCCTCATCGTCGCTCTCCACCTCCTCGCTGTCTTCGTCATAAATTGGATAAGGGTCTACATTGGCATCCGGAATTGGCGCTTGCTCACTTGAACTCCTAACCTCATATGCTTGCTCACTTGGATAAGGGTCTACATTAGCATCTGGAATTGGCGCTTGCTCACTTGCTCCTCAAATGATTGTTGTCGGCTAAGCAAATCTTGCAAACCGGCCATTTGCTGCGTGAGCTGCTCTTGAGTCAATCTTTGAATAAGGTCACGCAACTCAGGGGTCTGCGCAGGCTGCTGGGAGGATCCTTCACCATGATTAAGAGTAAGTCTGAGGGTTGCTGCAACACCCTTCCAGTAGTTAGCGGCGAAGTTACCGGCACTGTATAACTTTCCTTTAGTTTTATTGCCAGCAACTTTGGTCCAAGTTCGGAGGGCCAAACTATGATCAACAGATGACCCTTGAGAAAAAGCCTCAGCAAGCTTTCGATCATACTCCTCATATTCAAATGATAACAAAATAGTTAATGACAAATAACAATTACTTTTTTAAAAAAAATATCGGTTTTAAATATCTTATAATATAAGAAAGGAGTGCACGCTGCATGTGCTGCTGACAAGTGGCTCCTTCTATGTCTGCCATTTGGCTGCTGCTTTGCTTGACAAGTGGGTAGTTACTGAGTTGACAAGTGGTACAAGTTTTTCTCTCCAAAGGCCTTGCTACATGTAACTATGCTTGCCGAAGAGAGTGCTTTCGAAAAGTGTTTTTGTGTCCTCAAAGTTCCTAACAAGTTGTACACATGTATATTTGCTTTCAGTTTAGTTCAATTGCCCTTCATACCAACATTTCCCTTACATGCCAACTAAAAACGTCATGGTTTAATTGGAGTATTCACTTTTTCGAATTCCCAAGTCTCACCCAATATGTCAATACAATATACACTTCTATCAATACATCTACAATTTCACATGTCCACTTGCTCTTTGAAATTTTGGGGGCAATCTTTCACATTTGAATTTCAAATTTCAATACTCTTTTTTATAAGATTCAATACTTTTACAAATCTCTACTTTCATTTTTCTTCTCTCTCACTTTTTCTCATCTATGTTTCATCTTCTACTCTATCTCTTTAATCTTCATTTTCCTATTTTGCAGAAATGTAAAGGAAATGTAAGGTAACAAGAACAACTCTTCTTTCTTCTTTATGTCCTTCTCTTTACAAACTTGTCTTCTTCCTTCTTTATGTCCTTCCTATCATCATCTTAAACTAAATAAAGATATCTTTCTTCTTTTTTTCCAATTGCACAAACATAACAAACTCTACTTCAAAGTATACCAAACAACATTCATATCCAAACTATAATAAAGTTATGTCTTTATTTTTTTGCAAACTTTACCCTTTGTTTTTTTCTTCGGAAAAAACAAGAAAGAAACAGAGACGGTGAATATCACTATCAAAGAGTAAGAACAACAAGAGAAGGAAGATGAGGACAAATATCAAAAGAAGTAGCAATCTTGTCTGTTGTGATTATATGAATGAATCATTGAAGTAGCAAGATAAAAGGGAAAAAATATAGATTTGTAAAAGTATTAAATATGCGAGTCTCGATAGGAAAAGTAACAATTAAGAGTCTTCTAAATTGAACATCACCATGAAAGAAATTTTTATTAAAGAATTGGGCAACAAAATTATAGATTTACCTAAAAAAAATTGAAATTGTAAAATTATTATGTATAAAATGGGAAAGATTATCACACTTGTAGGACTCATGGTATTGTAAATCTCTACAATTTAAAAAATATGAAGATCCAATTTAAGTCCACTTAATTTTATTTGATGTGTTTTTTTATCGACAACATCACCATCATATTTTTGATTATATTTTTTTACAAAATTAATGTTTTTTTTGTCAAAACATACCACTATTAATAGAAACAAAAAAAAAATATTTACAAAGAGTGTAGAAAAAAAAAGAGATAAGAAAATAAATACAAAAATGTGTTAATAGTATATAGAATTACATGTGAAATTGTATTTCTCAAAATGACAAACATTTAATTTTTCTAGATTCATTATGTGTATTTATTTTGATTCTTTTTTTTAAAATAAATACACATAATGAATCTAGAAAAATTAAAAAATAAATTGTTTTTGATCTATTATACTAACCTGAATTCAAGTTTCCTACAAGTTATCTGACCATTCCAACCCTAACCCTACCCATTTCCTTTGAAAAAAACGAGTTTCGAAAAGATTCGTGTTCTTGAATATTTTTCAAAAAGTTTGGTTCGATTCAGAAAACCAAGTTCAATCCAATTCATTTGATGTTTCCAAAGGTTTAGAAAATTTAAATACAGTTAAATTTATCAAAAAAATCAGTTTGGAACCGCTCAGATCGACCCCAAGTGCCCGGAATGACCCGAAACATGGGTATCTGTCATGTACAACTCACTACAATGAGCTCTAGCTCGCTTAGCGAGCTACACCAGAACATGTCACCCAGTTCTTTGTTGTCCCCTCTCTTGGGAACTCCTCAAATATCAGCCCAAAATCCCATTTTAATCCCCTTGACCCTAAATCCGACCCCAAAACTTATACATTAGTTTGTAAACTTCAAAAGACATTCAAAACAACAACAAACTTGGAATCATAACCTCAATTCACCTCAAATTCATCACTTAGTTCATTTTCCACCAAAACTCACAATTTTTTCAATTTTCTTTCAAACTTCAAAAACAACCACACCAATTCAAACCTCATTCACATACAAACATAAAGAAACATTTATGAAGTGAATTCAAACATGTTTCAACAACAACCACTCACCAATCCATGATTTACACTCAATTAATCAAAAATCATCAAAACAACTTATCAACAACAACAACTATGAAGTTTAAGCACATAATACAACAATTTCATGAAGTTTATCATACCCACAAAATCATATGAGTTAGGAGCACGGAATTCATTATCAAAATTCACAAAAAGACACAGTTAACACAAAAACACTTAAACCCATAATTGAAAATAGGAGATTATGACTTAATTGATGAAAAGAAACAATCCCCCTTACCTCTAGCTCTTGATTTCTCTAGCTTCGCTTTAGCTCCTAGCTCTTCCAACCTCAAACCCTCTCTCTAGACTCCTCTTCTATCCTCTTGATCCACTTTCTCTCTCTACCTCTCTCTCTCAAAATATTTTTGTGAAATGAGTGAATGAATGTAAAGACCTAATTCCTCACAAGTGTTGTGTTTATATGAGCAATTCTTATATAGTCACAAGTCCAAATCAAATTTATTTGGTCACACACACACAAATGTAATAAATTTAAAGAAAAATTATTTAGTCACATCATTCAAAGTCATTCTTTTTTAATTTTTCTCCATTTGTGAGTGTGTCCAAATACAATTAATTTGGGGTTGTGTCTAAGTTAGAATTTCTCGTGTTTATATAGTCACCACATAATTGGGCTATGTCTCTAATTGTCTTAGGCTCTGTTTGGTAAGACCAAAAAGTTAGCTTATAACTTATAGCGGATAGCTTATAAGCTCGTTTGACAAAAAAAGCTCAGTTTGGTAAAAAATTTCACCACGAGCGTATAACTTATTTCATGAGTTTAGAAGCTATTTTTCAGACGTTATTCCAAGTAGCGTTTGAGCTTATAGCTCATCATTTATTGTAATTTAAACTAATATATAGTTACGTTAGTTGCTGGACAATTTTTTTTTTTAATAAACGTTAGGTGTTAGATATGTACATTTATTTTCTTTAAAAAAAATATATACATATTGTGTTTATTACGAAAAGTCATGTACTATTTTTATTTTGGTTCCTGGTACATACTGTTACTTTTTTTAGAAATAGTCATACATGCTCTTATTGTTAGGTAAAATAATTCTTTGTTTTTTAAATACGTAAATGTAATTCAGTGAAGTAAGTATTCAACGTAAATGTAATTCAGTGTTAATAATACATATAAAATTTTGAAAAAAAAATACATAATAAACAATACATTTCTCAAACAAAAATAAAGTATAAATACTTAATAAAAATAACTATAAAATAAATGTTACTGAATAAAATTTGATTTGATAGTTTAATATCAAAGATATAATTAATTAAAAAAATTAAATTACCAAATTATAAATATTTAAATATTAATTGATATAAATTTTTATTATGAATTAAAATGTCCTTTTATGTTATTTTACATCTATCAGGTAGTTGAACTGCTAATTTTAACAAACATTTCAATTAGTTTATAAGCTATCAGTCATCAGCTATCAGCTGGCTAATTAGTTATCCGCTATTTTTACCAAACAGATGCTTAGGGTGCGTTTGATGGTCAGGATAGAGAGTCAGGATAGGAAAGATATATCATATCATACTTTAATCCTTCGTTTGATGCACCAATAGGATATGATAAATTATTCATTTAACTTATCTTATCCTATCACTCTTTTGTATTTTTCTATCCTGAGTTTAAGCTGGGTTAAAATTAACCTGTCAAGTAATTAAAATAAATCCTAATTTTTCCCTCACACTTATCCTCTCTACGTGATCGATGTCTTCCTCTCATCTTCTTCCTCGTTGATGCCATATGCATTGTATTCTCTAACTTTTTCCTAAATTTCATTTTTTTTTATTATCGATCTCAATTTTTTCTTTGTACACATTCATTTTTCTTTCTTCTTTTCATGGATCCCATCGATTTCACTTCCTCTTTTTTAATTCCCCTTTTTTAATTCCCCTTCAAATCATCTTTTTGAAACGATTTGAGTTCTGTTGAATTCATTTTTGTTTTGTTTGAAATTCAATTCCTCATTTTTTTTATTCCGCTTCTTTTTTAATTAATTTCTCATCCGTTTTTTTATAAAGATTCCTATTGGTGTTGTTTTTCTTCATATCGATTTCAATTATTTTCCATTGATTGTGCTGTATTATGAAAGCTTGTTGCAAAATAAAATTGATTATAAGGGTAATTACATCATTTAATATGATAAAATAATGTTATCTTATTTATTATCATGTGCGCGTCAAACACATGACAAAATAACGAATAACGAATAATGTTATCTTATTTATTATCATCTGTATTATGAACTCAATATTCTTACCAATTAATTCCCCAAAGTTACTACTCACTTAAATCGTCAAAATAACGAATAATTATAATTAATTACCTCAACTCACTAGTAACTTAGTAAAAATAATCATTCCCACTTAAAACACCAAAAATAACCCTCCAAATAAAATGACTAATTTACCCTTGCTCATCAAATGACCAAAATACCCCCTGGGTCTAAAAATGTCTAAAATACCCTTTTGGGCCAAAAATCCACTAATCCCGAATAAAATACACACAAAGATGATTAATCACACAAAAGCACATATAAACACATGTAATAAATATTTAAAATAATTCTAGCGAAAAACGGACTGTTACATAGGTGACTGTGATTAGATGACGTGTCTAGTGTTAATTGGGATAAGTGGGTGCTGACTCAACAAGAAAACCTGGAAAGGAAGATTTTGCCCTTCATTGTTACAAGCAAATGAGAAAACGACCAAAACACCTATCAATCTCCTATGTATCTCTTTCTTACTCGAACACAAACACAAACTTTAGAGACCTAACCTTAGACCATTCCAAAAGAGGAACAACACCACCACCACCACCACCGTAAAAAATAATGCCACAAAAAAACCAGCAACCATCGCAGTCGACAATCTTCCTTCTCCACCTAGTCAACTTTCCACCAAACTCCCCGATTCAAACCTCACCTTAACTGCATACGAGATCTTCATCGACGTGTGTCGAACTTCTTCCGACAAGCCTCTCAAGTCATCAATTGCTAAGTCATTTTCCAACAACAACAACCACTCTGACTCACTGAGTTAGAGCTCACCGCTAGTTATCCTAGTCAACACTAGACGCGTCACTTAATCACAGTCACCTTAGTGAAATTATAAGTTTAGGGACCAAAACTAAAATGATTAATTTTGCAAGGCAAAATTGGAAGGATTAACAAATTCAAAGACTGAAACTCAAGTGACCCCTATTTGCAGGACTAAACACATAAATAAGCCTTATATCTTTAATAAATTACTACCATAAAATTATCTAAAAATTAATTAAACTATTATTATTATTTATTTTTGAGTTAAATCCTAACAATGTACTCCCTCCACTCTCAAATATAAGAAAAAAAATTCCTTTTTTAGGTTTATTGAATAATTAATGTATCTGCTTTACAATGTAGATCAAATACATTAACTACTCAATGAACCTAAAAAAAAATCTTTTCTTATATTTGAGACCGAATGGAGTATATAATTTCAATTTTAGTCCTTTAAAATTGGTAAATTGTTCCACAAGAAATCAAACTTAAATTCTATTAAACAATTTGTGGAGGTCATAAGTCACTTGAATCAAATTGGTTGATTAAACATATTTCGATAATTATAAAAAAAGTTAATGAAATTATTGTTACACCCTTAAATCACTATTATATAAAAAAAACCACTTTTTAAATTCTTTAAACAATCGTTGCATCTATATTTTTCTTGAAGGAATCATGGTATATCTATAACATTGACCAGAATAGATTAGTTATTAGTTATTCAACACATTTAATTTGAAGGTGTATTATAAAAAAACAGGAAAAAGGTTATTATTATTATTATTTTTTAAATATGTGTGTTTGTGTGTTTTTTTTTTAACACAAAAGGGTCCTTAAAAAAAATAATTAGAAAAAGGGTTATGTTAAATTAGCTAGCTATGTGTGTGAATTATTTTTGTTGACTGGAGGGAAAGTAGTTGTTAGCAGTAGAAAGAAGAGAGAGAAAGAGAGAGAGGCTAATTTCCTCCTTCTCCTCTTGTTTTGGGTATTTCTGTTCGACAGCGCCGAGGGAAGAGAAGAGAAGAGAGAGAAACACAAAAAAAAAAGAGTGAGATATGGATTTGGACCAATGGATCTCGAAGGTTAAAGATGGCCAACATCTTCTCGAAGACGAACTTCAACTTCTCTGCGAATACGTATTCTTCTTCTTCTTCTCTCTCTCGCTCTTCTCTTTTTAGGGTTTCACTTGCAATCGATTCTTGCTCAATTCATTCTCAACGTGTTTGATTTTCGACTTCAATTTTGTATTATCATTAATATTGTTACGCATTAGAGAGAAATTTAGGGCTTTTTTTTGGTTCTGTTCAGATTTGTGTGAATTTTCTGTTATTATTGTTTTAATTTTAATTTAGTATGCTGTTTTAATTGTGTTTAATTATTTTGTTTAGTTTAAGTTTGAGATTGAAGTGATTATTATGAATGAATATTTCAGGTTAAAGAGATCTTAATTGAGGAATCGAATGTGCAACCTGTGAATAGTCCAGTAACTGTTTGTGGTGACATTCATGGTCAGTTTCATGATCTAATGAAACTTTTCCAGACCGGTGGGCACGTGCCCGAGACTAATTACATTTTTATGGTAATTTGTTTTACTATGTTTTGTTTTGTTATGTTATGTGTAGTATTGGATCTGGATGATGTTATTGTTATGTATATTTAGTGATTGTTTTTGTGTTGCTTAATGTGTTTTAGGGTGACTTTGTTGATCGTGGTTATAATAGTCTTGAAGTATTCACTATCCTTTTGCTTCTTAAAGCTAGGTATGTTGCTTACACCTGTCTTAATTTAGCTTGTGTTCATGTGACTTTGAGTAATATTGCGGCAATTTTGTAGTTTTGTGACTTTCTAATTTATGAAGCACAGACACAGTCACAGACATGACACTAGCACTAACATGTCCACACAGACAATAATTTTAGGAAAGATTTAGAAATTATGGACCGAAATATGGTTTATGATAGAATGTGATGGCGTAATTTGATCCATGTAGCCGATCCCACTTGGTGGGAAAAGGCTTGGTTGTTATTGTGGAACTTACATAACCAATTGTATCGGTGTCAGACACGACACACCTTCGTTGGTTTTGTTGTGGAACTTACTAAATGTAACCACCACAAGTATTGGTATTAGACACTGGACACAACACACTTTCATTGTGAAGTAACGATGCTATATATGTGTTTAGATCTTGAATGTTAAGAGTTATTGAGTCTTTCTAAATACTTTTCCTTTTATTTAAGTATCTTTTTATTTTTTGTTTGGTTTTGTAGATACCCAGCTAATATAACCCTTCTACGTGGAAACCATGAAAGTAGACAACTCACACAGGTATGTGTTTAATGTACTTGGCTATCATACATGATATGAATTACTGTAGGCTTAAGCTAACATTTTAGGTAGAAGATGGGAAATTATTAAAGGTTTCTGTTGTGTCATTCTAGTCTAGCAAGTCAATTGTGTATTGCAAAAAGTAGCGGTTTGTTCAAATTCCCGGCTATAGCAAGCTAATGATGTTTTGTTTTTGGGGAGACATTTATAGGCCTTTTGTGATCAGGTTCTGTGGAAGGGCTGAGTTGTTAACTGCGATAAAAACTAATAGGTCTTGATTTGTTAAAATAAATTAGGAGTCTGTTGATTATAAGGACTTGTGAATTATCATTCATGCTTTTTTACTACTGCTCTTGCTGTAGTAAGAAATGTCTAAATTTATGGATTTCTATTACGAGATCTTACAGCTTAGATGATAGTTTTTGAAAGGATTTTTCTATCATGTGCAAATTTGCACATGTTAAGAAGTTTAAAAAAGTAAGTTTACATTGGAACTTGTGTATTTAATATTCAATATGTATCTTTTTAATAAACAATTATTGTTTTTCGATAAAAGGTTTCCACTTTTAGTTGCTTTAAGATGTGCAATATTGCAATGTTGCACATGGTAGACAAACCCTTTTTGAAATGCCATTAGAAATTAGAGATGAGAAAAGTTGCCAATTGATGTTAATTTTCTGTAATTTAATATTTTGCTAGGTCTATGGATTTTATGATGAATGCCAGAGAAAGTATGGAAATGCTAATGCTTGGCGATATTGTACCGATGTTTTTGACTATCTTACACTTTCTGCAATTATAGATGGAACTGTAATTCTCTTTCACTCTTTTCTTCCCTCCTTCCTCTCTCTATTCCCTACTCACATTTAAGCAGTGCATGTGCTTTTTATTTATTTTTATTTATGCTTTAAGAAAACGTAACTTTCTTATATGCTATGGTCAACCCAGGTGCTTTGTGTTCACGGTGGCCTTTCTCCAGACATCAGAACAATTGACCAGGTTCTCTAGCTCCCTTCTCAGTTGCTGGTTGAAATCAACATTCCCTATGTATCTGTGTATTATACTATGGCCCTGTTTGGATAAATAAATAAATTAAGCGCCTATAACATAAGCACTTGTTGTATAAATTTTTTCTATACCAAAACTCAAAGATAAAATAAAGTTAAACTGTTCTCATATAAGCTATAAACTGTTTTCATTTGCTATCTTGGAGAATTTATGGAAATAAGTTGAAGATAGCTTATTGATGTGTCATAAGCTCTCCTAAACAATCTTGTAAATGGTTATGTCAGTAGATAAGCTCTAATAAGCTAATCCAAATAAGCCCTAAGTGCATTTGGAATAACTTATTTTGTATTTAGAAGAACATAATAAGAATGACACATAATCTTCTCTCAAAAGCTGTCCTTGTTTTGAAATTAAGCAAAACCAAATGTGTGCCATGCTAACTTGCAATGTATAATGACTAGATGTCTTACATCTTGTGTCAAATATTTTTTTTACTGAATTTTTCATTGACATTGTGTATGTAAACCTGTCCACCCTTTTACCACAACTTATTAATAGGGCTGATATGTATATTGTTTAAAATCTAGTAATACAAATTTTATGACAGATAAGAGTCATTGAGCGGAACTGTGAAATTCCTCATGAGGGG
>Ga0315913_1006385_pt1 | contig 14261 bp, 14 predicted proteins | sample MpolsnodulesMG_FD_207736 | JGI IMG/M metagenome (GOLD analysis project Ga0315913, IMG submission 207736) | Medicago polymorpha root nodule microbial communities from Los Angeles, California, United States - small nodules | ecosystem: Host-associated > Plants > Roots > Nodule | place: USA... | reverse complement strand
ACGCCGAACTCAACCTCAACTTAGAACCCAAAGCCTCTTGCAAACTCTTCCAAAATCTAGAAGTAAACCTTGGATCTCTATCTGACACAATGCTCGACGGAACACCATATAGCTTCACAATCTCGTCGAATGTAAATCTCTGCCAACTGAGATATAGGAAAACTGATGTTAATCGGAATGAAATGAGCCGACTTTGTCAATCTATCCACAATCACCCAAATCGCGTCATGCCCTCTTGGAGTATTCGGCAAGCTCGTCACAAAATCCATGGATATACTATCCCATTTCCACTCTGAGGTGACCACTCACAAACTAGACTCAGGTCTCTAAACTGTTCAAGTAACTCCAACTCTTTAACCATCATAGCTGACATATGTAGAGTTTTCCTACTTAGAGCATCTGCAACGACATTAGCTTTACCTAGATGGTAATTCAAACCAAAATCATAATCCTTCAACAACTCAAGCCACCTTCGCTGCCTCATATTCAATTCCTTCTGATCATATAGATACTTCAGACTCTTATGATCGCTGAACACTTCGAATCTAGAACCATACAAATAATGCCTCCAAATTTTAAGCACAAAGACCACTGCAGCCAACTCTAGATCATGAGTAGGATAATTTCGTTCATGAATCCTCAACTGCCTCGATGCATAAGCTACTACTTTATTATCCTGCATAAGTACACCACCTAAACCCAACTTGGACGCATCACAATACACGACAAAAGGTTCATCCGACTTCGGTAAAATCAAAACCAGAGCCGTCGTCAACCGCTGCTTCAATTCATTAAAGCTGTTCTCACACTGAACATCCCACACAAAAACTCTACCCTTATAGGTCAACTGAGTTAACGGAAGTGCTAACTTTGAAAATCCTTCTATAAACCTGCGGTAATAACCTGCCAAACCCAAAAAGCTTCTAACCTCGGTAACCGACTTAGGAGTCTCCCATTGTGATACTGCATCAACTTTAGACGGATCTACGGCAATACCACTACCAGAAATAATATGGCCAAGAAAACTCACTTCATTCAACCAGAATTCACACTTTGACAACTTGGCATATAACTTTTTCTCTTTCAGCACTTGCAAAACAATCTTCAAATGCTCGGCATGTTCCTCCTCAGACTTAGAGTATATCAAAATATCATCAATGAACACAACAACAAAGCGATCCAAATAAGCATGAAAAATGCGATTCATGTACTCCATAAATACACCCGACGCATTAGTAACACCGAAAGGCATCACTGAATATTCATAATGTCCATAACGTGTCCTAAAGGCCGTCTTCTGCATATCTTCATCTTTCACTTTAATCTGGTGATAACCCGATCTCAAATCAATCTTGTTAAACACACGTGCACCCACCAACTGATCCATCAAATCATCAATTCTCGGGAGTGGATACCTATTCTTTATCGTCACTTTATTCAACTGACGATAATCAATACACAACCTCATGCTACCATCTTTATTCTTAACTAACAACACGTCGCTCCCCAAGGTGAAACACTCGGTCTTACAAACTTCTTATCAAGCAAATCCTCTAACTATTTCTTCAACTCAGCCAGCTCAGAAGCCGACATACGGTAAGGCGCCATCGACACAGATTTCGTACCCGGAACAAGATCAATTGAAAATTCAACCTCTCTCTCTGGCGGCACATCAGGAATCTCATCAGGAAAAACTTCTGGAAATTCGCACACAACTTGCAACTTATCAATCACTGCTTGATTCTCAACAGACAGGGACGCCATCAATGAAAACATCGGAATTCCATCACGCGCCAACTGCTTTAGCTGCTTAGTAGTCAAGAACTCAGCTTCACTCTCTTCTTCAGCAGAAGAAAAATGCATCGTCTTACTAAAACAATTAATATGAACATGGTTATACTCCAACCAGTTCATACCAAGTATTACATCCATTCCACTTAAAGGTAAACAGACTAAGTCAACTTCAAAGTCTCGACCAAACATCGACAACGGACACTTGAAACACACAAGAGAAGTAGTCACCGAACCCTTAGCTGGAGTTTCGACAACCATTTCTCCATTCATACTCGACATAACAAGACCCAACTTATAAGCACAATCAGCAGCAACAAAACAATGCGTAGCACCAGTATCAATAATAGCAATTAAAGGAGTACTACTAAAGAAACAAGTACCTCTGATCAGCCGATCCTTATTCACTGTTTGCGTACCAGTCAAAGCAAACACTTTTCCACTAGCCTGAGCCTTCTTAGGCTTCTTGCACTGCGAACTAATGTGACCTTCTTCATCACAGTTGAAACAAACCATATCACCACGCTTGCAATATGTGATTGTAGGCCCTTTCTTACCACAACGGAAACACCGTTTCTCATCTTCAAGACATGCATTACTCTTGTGGCCCTTCCCACCACACTTGTAACAAACAATCTCGGCAGGAGTATCTTTCCTTCTTGGCCTCCTCTCATCATTCAACCTTTGCTTACCCTTATCAGCAGGAGCATTGTAAGGCTTAGGACGACTTTGCTGACTCTTACCCCTTCGCTCACTCATAACCTTGTAATGAGCTTTGGTATCCTCCTCATAAATCCTACAACTGCTCACCAATTCAGAGAATTGACGGATCTTCTGATAACCAATGGCCCGCTTGATCTCAGCACGCAAGCCATTCTCAAACATGATACACTTAGAGAATTCAGCAGTCTCAGCAGTGTAATGTGGATAAAACTTAGCCAATTCCACAAACTTAGCAGCATACTCGGTCACCGACATGTCACCTTGCTTCAACTCAAGAAATTCAATCTCTTTCTTCCCGCGAACATCCTCCGGAAAGTACCTGTTCAGGAACTCCCTCCTAAACACAACCCAAGTAACAACTCCACCACCATTCTCTAGGATTGGAAGAGCACTCACCCACCAATCATCAGCTTCTTCGGTCAACATGTGCGTACCAAAACGCACCTTCTGAACTTCACTGCATTGCATGACCCGAAAAATTCTTTCAACTTCTTTGAGCCACGTCAGAGCTCCATCAGGATCATACCTTCCCTTGAAAGTAGGCGGATGGTTCCTTAGAAAAGTCTCCAACATCCTAACTCCATCATTAGCACCAGCACCAACATTAGGCTGTTGCCCTACAGCCTGAGCTACAGCTTGCAACGCAGCATCGTTCCTTCCAGCCATCTTAGTTCTCTACACAACAAGCAACAATCAGGACCACATAACGACAGTATTAAACTGTCACATGACACTACGCGACTCAACTACTTGGCCGGACGGACCAACCTGCTCTGATACCAATTGTAACACCCCGTTTTCCCAACAATGTAAATAATACATATAAATCAGAGTATTCAACGTAAAACAGAATGCCACACTACATTTCAAGTATAAATAGAGTAAAGTTACTATTTTTTAAAACAACTTTATCAAAATTCAATTACATCGCAGCGGAAAATTAATTCTTTATTCAACAACTTTGGCACTATAGCCTCAACATAAACAACTTTAATGAAAATCTTAATTCAAAGAGTTCGACAACACGGTTCATAAATAAAACGCAACAGTGGAAAACAAAAGCAAATATCCCCATCCCGTTACGTATCAGAGCGACCCTAAGACGATGCACGAGAGAGTAAACTCACATCAGCGGCTAATCCTGGTTATCTGCACGTTACCCACGTAGAGGCAACATTCAAATAGAATGGGTGAGATTCACATTCAATAATAATAAGCATATAATTCATCAACGGAATTTAACAACATAAACAACAACAACTAAACAACAATAATACTTCACATATGCTTCAATTATTTCTACTTGACATTAAAACAACGACAACAACTCAACGACGATGACGACTACGCGACAATGCAATGACACGACAACAACTTGACTATGCAGTATGCATGTGGTACCAATCAACGTGTTAGAGCATAGGCTCTCAATTCAACGTGTAGAGCATCGGCTCTTAATACAACGTGTAGAGCATAGGCTCTCAAATCAACGTGGTATGAATGATTAAACATTCAACAGGGCATGAGCCCCCAACTTTATATGAGTATGCATGGACTCAACAACTTATTCAACATCAACGTACAACTTCAACGACATTGACGACATCAACGACAACAACAACAGCAACAACGACTCCACATTATAATTCCATAAATATTCATCATTTAATTTCAACATCATATAATCATCCTATTAATTCAACATATGCATTCATATAGCAATTCATCAATGTGTACATTAATATAACAATTCATCAATCAAGGTTATTCATGGTAAACAAAGCCATTTGAAAGCTGACAATATTACCTAAGACTTTCACGTACACACCAAGGGCTAATCCAAAACAGAAACGTGTGAAACGACGCAAGACATGAAAAGGCACACTGTTACTGGGTATCTCGCCTCGCGGGCTGACTTACTTGCCTTGGCGAGCAAACACGGCTCTCTGCCACACTATAGTTCGCCGTGGCGAGCAGATGGCGAGCAAATACTGCTCTCTATCATGTTGTAGCTCGTCGTGGCGAGTTATGACAGACTTCTGTCAGGAAGAACGATTTTTCACCCCAAAAACCCAATTTTCATCCACCCCAATCCCAAATTTGATGGGGAACTCAACCTGTGATGATTCTACAACCTGAATATCAATTATACACGAATTCAATGGATTTCCTACACTATTAACAATTTATTTCTACCCCATGACCTAATTCCCAAATTCACAAAACAACAACTACAACTACATGTTAAATTCAATTTCAGAATTGTATAACTTAAGATTAGAGAATGTTAGTCCCACTCTTACCTTAGATTTAAGTGATTGCAAGATTCTACAAACTCTCCCTTCCCTTGGTTCTCCTCTTCTCTTGGTTCTCTTCCTTTCTCCCAAAAGCTTGTAAAACCTAATTTTTTTTGTCTGACTCTTGTTTTCTTATATCTCTTAACCTCAACAGATTTCTACTTAACTCCCCCTTATTTTTAATTAATTCTAATTCAGCCCCCCTCAAGTCTAATTATTCTTATTTCCAACCTACCCTACTAAATAATAAAATAAAGACACTTAATAAAATATTAATACACAACATCATGTCACTTATCAACATAAATCATATAAAAGACTCTAACTCAACCAAAATAATTAAATAAATAAATAGGGCGTTACATTCGGCGTACGAGAACCATGTCTTTTCCATGTATGAAGTGGTTTTCAAGGACATGGGTTTTCAGCTTCCCTTCTCTAACTTTCAAAGGGAGGTGCTCCGTTGGACCAAGTTGTTTCTTCTCAAATTCATCCCAATTCTTATGCTTTTATGAGGGCATTCAAATTGGTGTTCCAGTATTTGAAAGTTCCCCCTTTGAAGAACGTCTTCTTCACCATTTTCACCGTTCAACGGGGGGCCGACTAGGTTTCCTTCCGTCAAACCAAGAAGATGTTTGACATATTTGCAGGGAAAGTACAATGTTTCAAGGAGCGTTTCTTTCTGGTAAGACAGAGAAGTGAAACGGCTTTGAATACTCTCTTGGAAGTGGCGAAGGATGGGGTCCGCCGTCCACTCTTTCCGTTGTATTGGAATAAGGACCATTTTGGCTTTGAGCCGAGAGATTTTTGTTGGACCGTTCCCAGTTTGATGGAGGAGGAGATAGATGCGCACCAAAAACTTTGGGCGTTTGTTCAGTCTTTCTCGCAGAAGATGAAAACTAACAAATGGGGGAATCCATTGATGAATGCGGATGGGACACTAGTAACAGAGCCCCGCTTCATCAATACCCATGAGTTAGTGGTGTCACAGGATCTGGATGATTGCCTTGGTAGTTGAACTCTTTTTCTTCTTTTTTTGCTTGCTTTCGTGTATAATCTTTCATGTCTGATTAGTTTTTTCCATTCTTTGCGTTTGCAGGAAAAATGAAAGATTTACAGGCACTTGTGAACGAAACAAGCAAGAAGGTTTCCACCAAGAATTGGCGAAGGGATGTTCAATCTGTGGGTCACCTTATAGTTGGATCTGGTCCGGGCTCAACCTCTGGCCCGGTGGTGGACTTGGAAGGGGAGGACCGTTCTGAGGAGAGGGTGCAGGAACCCGCAAAGAGGAGGAGGGTGGAGACACCGTCCAAGGAGCCAGCCACGTCTATCAGGGTTGTTCCTGTCCGCTCAGAAAGTAGGGATTTCCTTCAGCTCCCAAGAGTGTTGTCGAGCCTGATCGTTGTGGCCCTCATTCGACCTTTTTCCTGGACGAACCTGAACTGAGGGTTATTCATGACCTAGGTCCTGTTGGCCGGAGCAAAGCAATAATAGAATGAGTTATTTCTACTACGGTTTTGAATAATGCCTCTCTTGAGGGCGAGATTCAGGTGAATGTGTTGTCCAAGGAGAAGGACGCTCTGGCTGCCAAAGTTTCCCAACTTGAAGGTGATGTTGTTGCTGCGAGGTAAGTTGTTGAGGAGCGTGGCCGCCATGTTGCTGTCATAGAAAAGCAACTGGCGGACGCTCGAACGGCCCTTGAGCAGGCGACTGAGTGCTCCAAGAAGCTGGTTGAGGAGAAAGTGGCTTTGGAGGAGTCTCTGAAGAAGACGGACCTCCATGGGGAAGATGAGACGGAGGACATAGCTGTCCTAAGGCGTGCTGACCAGGTTGAGAGGGTTAGCATGCTGGAAGGAAGCTTGGTGGATGTCGTCAAGCTTGGTTTTGACCGCGCAGTGGCTCTGTTGAAGGTGGTGAATTCCGGCATCGACTTATGTGTTGATGGAATTCATCATCAAGCGATGTTGAAGATGGAATGATTAAACCTCCCCCAACTTTTGAGAAAGATACAAGGCATGTTGATGACGCCCAGGCCGATGAGGCCTTGTGATTAATCTCGTCTTTAACAATTGTTGCTTATAACTGGCCTTTGAGCTAATGACATTGTGCGCCCCTCGTGGTTTTAGCACCTCTAATTTTATGCTTGCTGTTTTTGGTTCTTATCACACTTGTTGAAAATGTTTGTTTAATTTTCAAGTATGACGTTCGAACCGAGTGCTCGTTGCGTGAGGCTTTTATACTGTTTGAAGTATTTTTGAGAGCGATTTGTCTTGTATGTTTACAAAGTAACAATTCGTATGCTCGAGCGTTTTCTGTTTCTTGATGCTCGTTTGATAAGTGAGGCGACCTTCGAAACAAGACGGGTTCGCTAAGGCAGTATGGCCTACCCCCCGGCAGTCGTTGTATTGATGAAATAAATCAATGACTGGAGAGTTTTGCATGTCCGTCGGCGACCTGGTACTTTAACTCGTTGTTTTGAATTTAAAGTTTTTCCTTTATTTCCCAGGTATCGTTGCTCGGTCGGAACGTATACCTTCTGCATTGTTTTGCAGAGGGAGATCCGGGCATGAGAATCCTAACTTTTACGCGAGGTATTTGTTAGAAGCATTTCACATCCAAGAGATTGTTTATCTGAATGTGTGTCCAAAGTTGTGTTTCGGACGGAGAATAGCGGGTGAACGAAAAAATCAATCTAAGTTCAACGCACTGAGGCGTGAATCACCCATCGCGAGCTGGGGTTCTACCTAACATGTCGAGCAGTGATGTCGCAGTTGGTAGCGAGCATACTGAGGAGTATGTGAATCTGTTGTGTAGATTTCACTTATCCCTTTTAGTTTTTTGGATTTGGAGCGGCACGACTTTCCTCCTCCATTGTAGTTGCCCTTTATTAAAGAGCATAAAGTTTGTTGTGTTGAACTAAGTATGTACATTAGAGTTGGTTGGCTTAGCTTTTCTATCTAAGTGTAATAATTTTTTAGTTTTTCGACATTCCAAGTTCTTGGAATTGTGCCTTTATGAAGGTCTTCGAGTCCGTAGGCTCCCGTTCCGATTTTCATCCGAACTCTGTAGGGTCCCTCCTAATTGGCCACAAGTTTTCCCTCTTCAGAGTATTTCTGGTTCCACCGGAGGACGAGGTCGCCAATTTCGAATTCTCATTTTATGACTTTCTTGTTGTGGCGAGCAGTTATTTTTTATTTTAGCGTTGTTTCTCGTAGGGCTACTTCGTTTCTGACTTCGTCGACAAATTCGAGTTCTTCACGTAGGTTTGCCACGTTGGCTGAAAAGTCAGTGTGCCGTTTGTTCGCCAAGTGAGTTCAGTTAGCTCAATGGGAACGACCGCTTCTATCCTATACGTGAGTCGAAAAGGTGACTCACCAGTAGTAGAGTGGGGAGTAGTTCTATAGGCCCAGAGGATCGTGTGTAACTCTTCCGCCCTGCTGGTTTTGGCCTTGTAAAGCCTTCTTCGTGTGCCTCGCAAGATGACCTTGTTGGCTGCTTTGGCAAGGCCGTTAGCTTGGGGGTGTTCAACGGAGGTGAAGCTTTGTTTGATGCCAATGTGTCTCTGGTAGTCCTGGAATTTATGATCGGTGAATTGAGTTCCATTTTCGGAGATTACTAGGGTTGGTAGTCCGACTCTTGCCAAGATGTTCCTTTTGAAGAAACGGAGTACGTTTTTGGCTGTGATTTTCGCCAGAGGTTCGGCCTCAATCCACTTAGTTGAGTAGTCGATTGCTACAACCAAATATTTGAATGGTCCCAGAAGGTCGATGCCCCACCATGGAAAAGGCCAAGAAGAAACTAGAGATGTCAGTTCAGCAGGAGGTGCGATGTGCATGTCTCCGTGTCGTTGACACTTGTCACATAAGTTGACATAATCTTTGGCGTCTTTCACACCAAGATGTTGTCCGCATATGCCATCGTGTATGTCGGCAAGGACTTCTTCGGTCTCGTTAGGTCCCAAACACTTGATTAGTGGTGTGATAAAACCCCTTTTATATAGGATTCCTTCCACAAAAGTGAATGAGCAGGCCCTTCGTTTCAGCTTTGTTCTTTCATGGGGGTCAGAAAAGAGTTCTCTGCTAGTAATGTAGTGGGAAATAGGTCCTCTCCCATCCTCCATCCCAATAACTGTGTTGACTTCGTGAAGTTGGGCCTCCTGCCTCTGGATCCTGGGCTCATTGAGGACTTCTTGGATTACAGTTTTGTTTCCATTTGCAGTCTGTGTGCTAGCGAGTTTTGAAAGGATATCTGCTCGGGTATTTAGTTCGCGGGGAACGTGTGTTACCTCTACAATTTTGAATTCTTTCATTTTCTCAAGTACTAGCTAGACGTATTGTTGTAGATGCTCTTCTCGGACCTGGTACTCGCCACAAATTGAGAATCAATAAAGATATTTACCTTTTTGGCTCCTAGATCCTGGGCGATCCGCAAGCCAGCTAAGAAGGCTTCATATTCTGCAGTGTTGTTTGTTACAAGAAAAGATAACCCAAGGGAGATTTCTATGATGATACATTCGCTGTTTTCTGTGATTACCTCGGCTCCGCTTCATTTAGAATTCAATGATCCGTCTACAAAGACGGTCGATTCTTCTGTCTTTTCTTCCGGGGGGAGGTCATTTCGGCAAGAAATTCGGTGAACACTTGTGCCTTTCTGGATTCGTAGTTTATGTCGGACTCGGATAATTCGAGTGACCACTTCATCATCCTTCCAGCGACGTCAAGGGGACCCAAAATTTGCCTAGTCGGTTGGTCGGTTTGGACTACAATTGTATGAGCTAAGAAATACTGCCTCAATCTTTGTGTTGCAGTAAGGACGGCGAGTGCTACCTTTTCAATCTTTTGTTACCTTGTCTATGGACCTAACAAAGCTTTGCTGGTGAAGTATACTGGTTTCTGCCCTTTCAGAGTTTCTCTGACTAGAACGGCGCTGACCGCGTCGAAGGAAACAAAAAGATGGAGGTATAGCACTTCTCCTTGATCAGGTCATGAGAGAACTGGGGGTGCGGAGAGGGTCTCCTTGAGATGTTTTGAGGCGGCTTTGCACTCGTCAGTCCACTCGAACTTCGTCTCCTTTCTCAAGAGTTTGAAGAAAGGGAGAGCATGTTGAGTGGATTTGGCAATGAATCTGGAGAGACCAGTGAGCATACCGTTGAGTGTTTGGATGCACTTTTTAGAATGGGGCAAGGGAATTTTCGTAAATGCCTGACATTTATCTGGATTCGCTGCAATTCCTCTTTCTGTTAGGTATGAAGGTGAGAAAAACACAAGAAGGGGGGGTTGAATTGTGTTAGCTTTTTCTTCATTTTCTCCTACTGAAGTCACTATAGATAGAATTCAGCTTCTGAGGTGATGTTCAGAATCTAAATGCAGCGGATAAAACAGAGAGAGAGAGAGAGAAGAAAGACACAAAGCAATTATACTGGTTCCTTCCACGAACCGGAAGTAGTCCTGTCCCCCTTGTACTTCCAAGGAGAGTTCACTAAAAATGTAATATCTGATTACAAATGCTGACTGCTAAAACTAGCAAGAGACTTCAAACTACTCAAGCACAACTGCAAGAGATTTCCTATGCTCCTGAACTAAATCAATAGACTTCCTATGCTTAAGCACAACTGCAAGAGACTTCTATTCAAACAGAATTACAAAAAAATTTGTTTGAGGTTGAACACTTGATATACAATCAGTGGTGTTCACAATACAAATCAGATACAGACTCTTAAGTCTCTAGAATTTCGAAGATATGAGAGTTGTTAAGAAATTCTAAGTGAACTTTGATGTGAAACAATTTCTGCAAAGTTTTTGGCACTTGTAAATTGTTGTATGAGTCTTTTGTTTCCAAACAGCCGGTCTTCACTCCTTTATATAGAGGTGTGAAAGATACGTTGGAAATTGCCAGCACATCAAAAAAGAGTCGTTTGAAGCTTGATCAAATCACTAATGATCTTATGCATGATTTGGTTATTGTCCTATGAAGGGGCAATTTTAAATCCATTCCAAGTCTGGAGGAACACTGGTGCATGCATAGCTGTTGTTCTTGTCCTATTGCAGACACAAAACAGAGTAGTGGAGATAGTGGTTGTACACTTCGTACAATTGTCCTTTTTCAACGTTCTCCAAAGAATAAGCATCTAATGCCTTCAAATCCATTTGAATTAGTCGTTGCTTTATTCTTCCAGTCTTCTGCAATGATAGGCATGATTAAATCTTCATTTGAACAACATTTGAAGTTCTCCAGTCTTCCACCTTCTAATGATCTTCAGATGCTTCTGACGATGTCAGCTTCTGGTGACCAGCTTCTGAGGAGAGTGCTTCTGATGACGTCGGCTTCTTCAAGACCACCTGTCTTCAGAACCTCTTTTCTTCAGATGCTTCAAGCTTCCTTCCTATTGATTCCATTGCTCTCATTTGTTCTTTCAGAACTTATGCTTTAACTAAGACACTGAAAATTTTGTCTATGGTCCTGCACACTTGAACAAATATTAGCATATCCAATTGACAATTTTTTAATACCTTGTTATCATCAAAACTCAAAGGGTAATGTTAAACACATTTTGTTCCAACAATCTCCCCCTTTTTTATGATGACAAACACTTGGTATTTAAAAAAAGATGTTCAATTGTTGTTAATCTATTTAACAAATTGACTTTAAGGGTATGAGGTTTGTAAGCTCCCCCTGAGTCCAATAGTACTTTAAGGTAAGGTTTGTAAGCTCCCCCCGAGTTCTATCCATGTTAATTAAATTCATCATTAAAAGCGTAATACTCCTTGAAACCATTATTGAAGATCCAGCAGAGCTTTGTCATGAGCTTCCAAGGACAACTTCTGAAGCTCACACATCATGTAATCCACTCTGCTTCTCAAGGAAGTCCAATTACTAACATAGTCTTCTTCATGAACAAGGTTATTCCTGGTATTAATTAACTTGTTCAGATCCTTAAAGATATTCTCACAAACCTCTTTTAATATAATAGAATCTAGTAAAATGGTAGGTGGGAAGGTGATATCTGTAAGTTGAGTAGAGTTTGAAGAAGAAGGTTTAGAAGAAATGATGTTTGAAGTATTGCTTTCATAAGCAATGGCTTGGTTAGGGACAAATGGTGGATCATTGATATATTCTAGAAAAAAATGATGAGGATGAGGCTAAAGTTATTCCAATTTGAGTAGGAACCTCATCCACAATATGTTCTATGATCTTGTGTTCAGGTTCAGCAGGGTTAAGTGTAGTTTCATTAGATGGTAGGGCTACACTTATAGGTTGAGCAATAAGGATTTGTTCTTCTGATAAAGAGGGGTTACTATCAAACACAGATTGTTCATGAAAGGATGACCTTTTGCTGGCTATACTTCTCAGTGTAATGCCAAAAGAAATGTTTGAGTGAGTTGCATTGAGATGGTATGGAAGATGTTCTGGATGAATAATCAGTTCAGTGCAGGTGTTTGTGGCCATTTCTGAGTTAGGTTCTTGTTGATGTTGGCTTTCTAAATTAACTTCATCAGAAGCTATTTCAGAGGCTCTTTCTAGGTTTGGCTCAAACCCTAGTAATTCACCTTGATAGTGATTAGCCAGTTCATCTAACACAGATGGTTAAGAAGTTTGGGTTGATGGTTGAGGTTGAGATGATGATGTTTCAGGAATACCAGATTCAGGCTCTGCTTGCTCACATCCAACTTTTGCATCAGCAAGAATAGTTTGGAGTGGTTCAACCATAGGTGGTTGCAAGGGATGATTAGCAGGCAGTTTATTACATACATTAATTCTCATTTGGCTCAAATCAGCTATTCTATTAAGAACAGATGGATACATGGGTACAAATGTATCATCATCAGGCTTTTTCTGGTGCTTGGTAGATGATGATTAGGTTAAGGATTTATGTAAGTTTGCATAGACTCTATTCAAGGGAATATTATCTATGTCTGAGGAGGTTGAGGTTGAACTAGATTCTACTTCTATTACATTAGAGATATTGTGAGAATCAGAGTTACCTCTTGTTGCTTCTAAAGCAGCAGCTTCTGAACAGGTAGCATCCTCGTTCTGAGTCTTTTCAGCAGCATCCAACAAATCACTAGCCACCACCAACTGTTGAAGATTTTCTACTAGCTCAACTACCTTCTGAGCTTGTTCACCAGATGATCCCTTCAGTAGCACTTCAGCAGGGATATTAGTTTGTTCAACAATATCATGAGCTCTTTTTTAAGCAGCTTCAACAACAGCTTTCTTTCTTTTCACCTCTCTTGTAGAAACCTTCATCTTCCTGATAGATTGTTTCCTCTTCTTCTTAGCAATTGATGGTTACGGAGGTAAAGATTGTGAAGAACCAACTATCTTGCCACTGCTTGTTCTTTTGTTCAGAATCTTAGCAGGTTCTAAGTCCTGAACTTCATCTTGAATAGTTGGTACTCCAGAACCAACTGATTGTTCTTTAAGAACATCCTTTGCTTTCTTGGCATTCTTCTTCTTTGGTTCAGAAGCTTCTTCATCATCATCAGCTTCTGAAGTTTCTTTCTTCTTTGATTTTCTTTTTCTAGCAACAGGTAAGGCACAACCATACATTGTTTCTGGAATGTCATCAAATTTGATTGTTTCTCCAGTTCTCTCCCAGTGCTCATAGACAAAATGAGCTCATACATCTGGAGGATCTTGTCTGCAAATTGGTGGAAAATCATCCATTAGGTTGGATACAACAGATGATTCTTTAAGATCAGTCTTCAGATTGAAAACATCTTTTAGCATCTTCATATGTTTCAAGGTGCTACCCTTCATGCATCTACCAGTCATTGTGCCCAATTGATGATCATTGATTATCTTGGACTGCTTGACTGCCTTGAGAATTCCTCCTTGATGAAAGATTTCTGACAATAACCTTCCACAAGGAATGTAGCTTCTGCTCTTGTCCTGGCTTTCTTTTAGTGCCCACAACATGTGATTAAATATGTATTTAGGCACATTTGCTTTCTTCTGAGTTAGGATAAAATGCAGGAACACTCTGTGTTCTAATGAAGGTTGATCCACCCCTCCTCCTTTGGGTAGAAGACACTCAGTCATTATCTTTTAAAGCATCTTGTTTCCTTCTGCATATCACAGTATTTTCCTTTCTTCGTGCTGTTGAACATAGTCATTGTAACACCCATACTAAACGTATCTAGAAAGTTTAGCATGCGCATTATCTTTAGTACTGGATACATTAAAATTTACAACATAAGTTCGACGAATGAATATTTTATACAACAACACGCGTTCGTACTATCAACAATACAATACTACACGTCCAAAGTATATAAAATATATCCTTAAAGTCCAAGACATCCTGCAGCGGGTACGAACGATCTCTTGCTGAAATATCCATCCGGCTACAAGCTTGCTAAAACAACCTGTTGATCTGCAACAAATAAGGATTGGGATGAGACATAATGTCTCAGTGAGTTCTACCTAATCCTAGGCTATAGGTAACCT
>Ga0315913_1006377_pt1 | contig 14275 bp, 10 predicted proteins | sample MpolsnodulesMG_FD_207736 | JGI IMG/M metagenome (GOLD analysis project Ga0315913, IMG submission 207736) | Medicago polymorpha root nodule microbial communities from Los Angeles, California, United States - small nodules | ecosystem: Host-associated > Plants > Roots > Nodule | place: USA... | reverse complement strand
ACAAAATTACGTTTTTAGTCCTATAACTTTAATTTCAAGCAACATTTTAGTTCTTTATTTTTTTTTCCATTTCAATTTTGTCCTTTTGGGACATTTGCATATAAATTTTCAAGTTTAAAATTCATGTTTTTATTTTCTTATAATCTCTCAATCTTCAAATCTATGCTCTTTCATCTATGTGTGCATATGTATATTGGATTTGAAAATTGAAAATTCACATGTAAATAAACCAAAAAGACAAAATTAAAATGAAAAAAAGATAAATGACAAAACTATTTAAGGGACACAAAATTAATTTTGTGAAAGAAAAAAAAAGTCATTCGTTGTATAAAATTCCAGGATACACGGGAAGGATATCATATGATATCCCTCTAAGTATAAACCCTGAGAAGAGAGTTTGGGCACGAAGGGTGAAAATGAAGCAGTTACTCACCAAATCCCTCTCCGTTTGTTCTTTGCCATCCACCCTTCAACAAATTGCTTCTCATCAACCCAAAGGTACCTGCCTATCACTTTCTCTTTTTCATTTCTATAATAATAATAGATGTAGTAAAGTTAAATGGTTCTGATATAAGCTATAAGCTCTTTTCATAAGCTGCAACTTAAAGACATGTCATAAGCTGTTTCCATAAGCTGGTTAACTTTTATTTGAGTAAACCATCTAATTAGTCTCTGAATTTGTAAGATACTCCGATAGGTTAACGAGATTATGAATATTTCAAAAAAGTCCCTCACTCTCTGTCATATTATTCCTCATGAAAAATTTTAGGGATCTAATTGATAGTAAGTTGTTAAAATATTTGAAATATTCATAATCTCAGAAACCTACTTCAGAGTGTCTTATAGAAACTCATACAAAAACAACAACAACAAATGCCAAACCTTATCCCACTAAGGGAGGTCGACTAACAGATGGAGTGCATAGTAACCGGCAGTGATGGAGCAACAGAAAGCAAAAACAAAAATAAAACGAATAATAATAATAAGATAAGCGCGATGAAGAGGGATAAGAAAATTTTACCGGTGGTGGAGATGTGGTTATGTATGCCCTGCAATTGGTTAGTCATGTGATAGAATTTCTATTCATTTAAGATTGCAAGTTTCATTCTCTTTTATTTTTTATATATATTTGGTGGAAGATGTGTGGAATTTGGGAGTTAAAAACTAAACACAATGTCCCACATTGGGTAGAACTTGTGCAGTGTGAATTTTTTTTGGTGGTGGCCGTGATTCGAACCCCAGACCTTGCATATATTATGCATTGTCACCAACTGAGCTAAGCTCACGGGGACTGTGCAGTGTGAATTGAAAAAAAGTGGAAGTAAGCACTAAAAAAAAATATTGATATATTTTATTTAGAAATGTTAAATTAAATAATTAATTTAATCATTATTTTTTGACAAATAATTTAATCATTATGCTTTCTTAGTTCCCAAGTTTTGCTTAAATATTTTGGTGCACAATCTAAAATATTTTGGTATGCAATCTAATATATTTTGATACTTGATCTGAGTAAGCAATAGAAAAAATATATATTGATGTATTTTAATTGGAAATGTTAAATTAAATAATTAATTTAATCATTATTAGAAATTGTTTTCTTAGTCCCCAAGTTTTGCTAAAATATTTTGGAACACAATCTGAAATATTTTGGTATGAGTAATATATTTTGGTACTTGATTTGAACTATATTTTGGTAGTCAATAATATATTTTAGTACTCAATAATATATTTTTATACTCAATTTGATATATTTTGGTACTCAATTTGAGATATTTTTGTACTTGATCTAATATGTGAATTTTCTCTATAAATAGAAAGATCCATAGTGCATTCCACACACCGAAAAATATTCTAAAACTTCGAATCCTTTCCTTCTCTCCCCCATTCGACTTGTGTTGACGAGTTTTTCGTGTGGTATTCGTACCATATTAGAGTAAAATTATTTTTCCTTTCTCTAAGCCAAAAAAATTCCACTGATAATTCCCTAGAAATGTTAAATATAATGTAATATCTATTTTCTAATTATTATTTTCCCCCAAGGTCAAAGCATTCTCGTGATTCAGAATGGACGTTTCTGCAACAGCAAAACCATTTATTGGATAAGGTATTTAATTTCTAATAATAGCTTTACATTTTTGGACATTGGATGCTGAATTCTTTGGTATGATTGAATTTTACCATCCCTTTTTTCATCTTTGATTTTGTTGAATATCATAGAGTATCCATTCGCAGATGGATCATTGACATCCCACTCCCCAGATTTGGGGACTAATGTTGACTTGTCTGTAGATTTGTTCGACATGAAATATTATAGGAGAAAAGTTGCAGGATTTGTGTTAGTAGTTTCATTCAATCACTCAAAACCAAAGTGTTTTTTGTTTCAACTCTTCTCTTTCTCCTATTGAGACAGAGAAGAATCTTTGACACTTGGTCAAAGGGGATGAAATTACTACCAACACAAATCCTACAACTTTTCTCCTATAATTTCATGTTGAACAAATCTACAGACGACAAGTCCACATTAGTCCCCAAATTGGGAGTGGGATGACAATGATCCATCTGCAAATGGATACTCTATGATATTCAACAAAATCAAAGATGAAAAAAGGGTGGTAATATTCAATTATCCCCAAAGAATTCAACATCCAATGCCAAAGCTCTTATTAGAAAGATCCTCCTATCCAAGAAACGTTTTTGCTGTTACAGAAACGTCCATTCTGACAATGCTTTGACCTTTGGGGAAAATAATAAATAGGAAATAGTTTTTTGAAAAATCAAAACCAAAGTAGGGGAAATGTAATCTTTTTACAATTGCTAATAAAATAGAAGAGGATGAAATTTGCAATCTTAGATGAATAGAAATTCTATCACACAAGTAACCAATTGCAACGCATATATAACCACATCTCCTCTTCCTCCATCATAGCCAATCACCGGTAAAATTTTCTTATCCCTCTTCATCACGCTTAACTTATTATTTTTTTCTTTTTTTGCTTTCTGGTGCTCCATGACTTCCGGTTACTCTGCACTCTATCTGTCTATCATGACGGTGGCTGAAGGTCCGGGTAGTGGGTGCAGTTTTTTTTGCTTTGCCGTCGGACTGGCTCATTTTATTTTGATATGGACCGGGATTTTAAAATCTAAACTGATATGGATAGTAATTTGGTTAGGAGACCTTTGATCTCAAGTGTCCAAGATTCTTCTCTTTCTCAATAGGAGAAAGAGAAGAGTTGAAAGAAAATGCACTTTGGTCTGATGGATTCAATGAAAAACTAGATTTAAACCAATTCAATAAAAGCGGGTTTAAGATGAATTCAAGAAAAACCCGTTTTCGCATCTAATCTGTTTGTAAACAGTTTTTTAATTAAAACCGGTTCAAACCGGACTGGAACCACTTTGCCTCCTAAACCGTTTTTATTTTTATTTTTAAATTGTTTAGCTAACAAACTAAAACCATTTAAGTGGATTGGTTCTTATGATTTGGTTAAACATGCACACCCCTACATGGATCAAACGATTCCATAATGTTATATCGATAACCATATTTCTATCTAACTCATCTATTTTTTAATCATAGATACATATAGTATTATAGATTATGTGAACAGTAATACACGGGAAAGTTGTTTTTTCTTTTAAGCTTACTGAAATATTTTATGAATAGTTTGGGTGTGCTAGGTGTTGCAAAGGTTGTGCTAAAGAAGGGGAAGACGCAACTCTTTAAGGATGGAAACCCAATGGTATACAGTGGAGCTGTTGATAGAATTATCGGTAGGCCTCCTCCTAAGACAGGCGATATTGTTCTAGTATCAGATGGGACTGAGAAACCAATAGGCTGGGGCTTGTACAACTCGGTTTCTATGTTTTCTGTTCGGCTCATGCAGCTTGAAGACGAAGCTACCAGGTTTTCGCATATGATTATTTGATCATCGCTTTTTGTTTCAGCTTAGTCCTTTGACTCTTTTATATTTAATTTTTATATTGACACAGTGATTCAGCATGTGCATTGAACATGGAGAAACTGCTTGAAACAAGAATTGATGCCGCTGTTGAATTGCGTAGAAGGTTGGGTCTTCCTTCTGTCCATACGAATGCATATCGTCTAATCAATAGTGAGGGTGACAGGTGAGAGATGAAGGGTTGAACTTTTCCTCTTCATGCTTCCTTTTCTCGGTCCACAGTTTTTTCACATTATTTTGACAGCATACTCTTACACCTCACTTTTATGATAGAAAGAAGATAATTTGTATGGCTGTGCCACCTTTTTTTTAACATGTTTCCTTTTAAAGATTCATATGTTAAGTAGGTTTGATCACAAATAACCACTCTTTTTTTCTTCCAACTTTTTAATGATAGTGCTTCCAAAAAGGTTATTTGGATGATTTTGAATTGGGTTTTACTGGTTTCACAACAGATTATCAGGGTTGATAGTTGATGTATTTGGAGATATAGCTGTAGTAGCATCATCTGCGGCTTGGGTTGAGAAGTACAAATCAGAGATAGAAGCATGCATAAGGAAAATAAACTATATCAATCATATAAATTGGAGGCCATCTATTGATATTTTAAAGGAAGACGGAGTTAATGTGTCTGATTCAAAGGAAATGCTTTCATCTACTTGTCCTGAAAGAACAAAGGTATGTTGTGATCCATTAAAATGTTCATCAAAATTTTGAATTATTTCTTTTTTCCATGTACTTATCCTAGGTAATTAGAATGACATTGTACTTGATAGTATGTATGGCAGAAGGTAAATAGATGCAATTTGGCATGAAGTTGAAATATAGCTGAACCAAACTTTTTAATTAAAGTGTTTTAATTTGACAAAATTTGCTAAATGTTAATTATTTGATTTCACTCAGAAAAGACACTCAAAAATATCTACTTAAAAGAAAATAATTTAGGGGCTGTTTACTTTGTGAAAACATTTTCTATTTTCCTTTCCTAACATTCGTGTTAGTTTTACTTATTAACAAGGAAAAAAGAGACTCTTGAAATGTAGAAATGTCTTTCATTTCCGAAAACAATGAAAATGTCAAGAATTATTTTTATTATTTCCTGAAATGCATCATCCTAACTAGCATTAAAAGCCTCTTTTCTTTTTGTTAACTAGTAAAACTAACACAAATTTTATGATATGAAAATATAAAATGTTTTCACAAAGTAAACTAGCTCTTAGTCTTGAAGGTTTTGTTATCATTACATTATGCAATTTATATTTTGTACCTTAACATATGTTTTGATGATTCCCAAATTAAAGATCTGAGAAGGTGGGACTCATATATGTTCCCCACTTAAACGTTGCATATTACTAATAAATAGATCATAATCAAGTTGGGATTTGGGATAACCAACAAGGAGATGTGAAAATCATTAAGTTTGAGATTTTTGGTGTTTGAATGTTCTTCTCTTTCAGATTATGGAGAATGGAATTGTGTACACAATTTCACTGAAAGGACAGAAAACAGGGTTCTATGCAGATCAGCGCGAGAGTCGCCAGTTTATATCAAGAGTTTCAGATGGTCAAAAGGTTCTTGATCTTTGTTGCTATAGTGGTGGTTTTGCTCTAAATGCAGTGCGTGGCGGTGCTCTAAATGTCACTGGTACATTCTATGTTGCTAATTCCTTCTTCACTATCATTGTCTATGATTGATAATTAAAGACTAGTTCAAGAAAAGTGGGCCCAACCCAACAAGTCCAAATAACCTAATAACTATTCTTTGCTACTTACGATAGGATTGTTTAAAACTCGATGAATTTCTTTTCCCTCACTTAAAATAGTCCAGAAGTAGCTTTGAGATTCATCCTCACTCCAGGACCAACATGCTTGGATCTAACTCAGCATCCACTCCTATGCCATCTGGCCTCAAACTCACCATAGTTGATACTGACCTTATGCAAGACCTCTTCATGCTCAGATATGTGGTTGGTGCCTTGCAGTATGCCACTTTGCCAGTTTATGTCTAATCCCTTAGAATCTCATTGGATGACAGTCGAATGATTCTTAAGGTATTCAAAAGGCACCAGTCAGCTTGGCCTTCATTTTTACCCTGCCTCTTCTCACAAACCCCCTTATTGCCTTTTGTGATGCAGATCTCGATGATAGCCACTCTACCTCTGGGGCTGCTATCTACTTTGTTCCCAATCTTATCTCTTGGTGGTCACAAAAGCAACCAGTTGTAGCGCACTGAAGCTGAGTACTGTAGTCTTGCCCATATTATAGTTGAGCTTCTTTGGGTGCAGACATTACTTCTGTGTTCCCTACACCCCTCCATCCATGTGCTGTGATAATCAATCTACTGCCCTTTTGGCGCATAATCCCATTCTTCATGCAAGGACAAAGCGTATGGAAATTGACTTATTTTTTTGTTAGAGAAAAGGTCTTGGCTAAGAAACTGACAGTGCTACACATCCCTGGTGCTGACATTCTCATGAAGCCAGTTTCTAGCACCAAATTTCTACTTCTCAGACCCAAGCTCAAATGTGGTATCTCCAGTGCAGCTGGCCAGCCACCGTGAGCTCGTGGTGTGTGTGTGGGTAAGGGAGGTACACCACATGTATTTAGACATGTGATCTATTGTATTCACACACGCGCCAATTAGAGATAACTAACACTGTTAAGTCGTTATCACAGCTATCCACTCTCATTCTTGCATACACCTGCTATATAAAATCAGGTCTCAAGCATCTATATAAGCTGAAACTTGTGTCTTTGTAACTAACAATTTCAGTGATGAGAATCCAGTTACACTAGAATCTAATGAAGGGCAAAGAGAATTTTCTCGATTTTACATTATAACTTGATCCTTTTACAGACTGCCTGTTAGAAGCCTGGAACAAATGTATTGAGGGATAGTTTAACTTATCTGTATAATATTATTGATGCAATTTGAGAGACCAATAGACTGATTTAATAAGTCTAGTTATGTTGACAATTTTGTTAGGTGTTGACTCATCGCTGCCAGCTCTTGAGCTTGCTAAAGAAAATGTTGTACTTAACAACATTGATCCAGGAAGAATATCCTTTTTGAAAGAAGATGCAACTCAATTCATGAAGGGTGCTCTTATGAGAGATGAATCTTGGGATATTGTCATCATTGATCCTCCTAAACTGGCACCTTCGAAAAAGGTATCAATTATGGTTGCAAAATATATGTTTTGACATACTTTAACATTTGGGCTTCCTAAAGAAGAGAATAATTGGGTTTCTCTGCCGTTAAATTGTGATAAAGTTTATTTGCTTTTCATTTTTATTATGTCCGATGATGCTATATTATCATCATTACGAATTTGGTCATTGTATGATACTTTTATGGTACTTGTGTACGATTTTGTTTTTGCCAAAATATGTAAATATAATAAAAAAAAAATCCATTTTCAAGTGAGTAAAAATATTCTCTGTTACAAATTGGGTACTTTTACAAAGAATGGGGACAACCCTTACAACTCTGGAGGGAAACTCCCCTCAAATATTGGCCATTGGAACCACAATCCTTTCTTAGTTTTGCACTGTCTTTAGTCGGCACCATTTCCTACAACTGCAAATCCATTGAAGTGTTGCTCTCTTTGGCCATTGATGTTACAACAGTAGCAATAAGCTCACCCCTGTTAATCTACTATTACTACAATACAACCTTTTGAACCATTTGTGTTGCATTACCCCCCGGACTCTTAACAGTTACTAGGTGGGAAAGTGACTACATGTCACACATTGATCTGTCTTTTCTAAATTAGGCCTTACTAATTATTGCAATAAGAATATGAAGTCCGTGCAATCAACAACACGCTCCCATTATGATGGATCATGTTAAGATGATGCATTTGGCTTTGACACCTTCCCTTCTTAGGAACTCCCTTTGTTTTCACCTTTGGAGGAGGTGGACACATAAATGCTAATTCATGTTTGTTGTGGATCTTTGCTCCATCTATGTTTTTTTTTGAAGAAGCTAAACTAACCCACCTAAATTGGCACCAGAGAGAATCGAACCTGAGACCTTGAGGAGGAGCACACTCCCAGATCCCAAGCCAATACCACTAGGCCAACCCAAGTGGGTTATTTTGCTCCATCTATGTTAATTGTTGTAGTTCATTTAAAAAAAATAAAAAACTTCGGTTGATTCTTCTATTATTTTTTTACTCCCATTTTAAGATCAGTTGATTTAGAAACACTCGTCAATGGGAGCTGCTTAGAAGCTTTGTTTTGTGTATGCATTGGACATATTCTTACTGCACTGGTAACAAGTGGTTTATTATTTCGTTTTCTGAGCCACTTGTTCTAGATTAGGTTTGGTCATCTGTGGAGAAGACTTATAGCAACACAACACTGGTAGGGAGGGTTGACTAGATAGAGAATCTTCTCATAGGTAGAGGTAAAGGGTGACTGAGGAAAACTATAGTTCAAATCATGAGAATATCAGAGGTGAAGGGTCCATCCTTGACCTAAATAGCTGGCCTCATATAGTAGGAAAGGATCTTTTAGTTGTCGTTGTTGGATGATATTGATTCTGCATGTGATATTTAAAGCCTCGGACTATGTACTAATGTAACCAGTGCTTTACTTGACTTTACTTGGAACTAGAAGCGATTGCAAGAGTGAAGATCTTGAAATTTATTGTGTTCTGGTGTTATCACAAAAGTTTTGAAATTTGCAATACACTGTTGCTTCTGCTCATTTTCAACTTTCAGCTTTTTGTCGTGGAATTGAAATTTTAGCGTAAAATGTTTTTTGCTACAGGTTCTACATGGTGCATCTGGTATGTACAGAAATTTGAATTCATTGGCCATGCAACTTACAAAAAGAGGCGGTCTTTTGATGACCTGTTCCTGTTCTGGAGCTGTGACCCAAAGTGGCATATTCATGCGTATCCTACAGGTATCCAGCATATAGACTATTGTTATGTTTTGTTTGAGTTAGGAGAAAAAGGAAGGGTGAGGGGGAAAGAAAGGAGAGGAGAGTGTCAAACTTTAGCCTGTTGAATACTATGTATAAATATCTGAAGGGGAATGAAATGGAATTTAACTTGGAAAGTTGACAATTTTATTCTTTTCTGTGTTTTGATAAAATTTATTCTTCTCTTTTAAAAACTTACATAAACTTGCAAATCTAAGATATAGCGTCCAATTACAAAATTAGACAGTATGCGTTGAAAGACTATTATAGCACAAGGGCATGATAGTGACCCTTATATTATCAAAATTCTCATCAAAGATACAAACAAATTGGACAGATAGAGGAATGTTGGATGATGCGATCAAATTTGTAAGAGATAAATATCTGGTTTAAGTGGTTATGAATAATGCAACAAATCTCAAGGTAGTAGGTTGAAAGGTAGATACCATTAGAATTCAAATCATCTTATGATTCATTATATTATATATTAGGAACTTGAGTTAGCTTAATTAATCTTGTAAATATTATTAGCATAATAATCACCTAGGTCCTAGGAAATGTGAGGGATGTTAATTGTTAAAAAATTTATGCTCACAATGGATTAAGTTTGAACTCTTAATATAATTTTTCTGCAAAAAAAAAAAAGATATAAATTTATGTAAAGAAGTAATACAAAAAAGTTTCTACCCCTTGCATTTTCACTTCCATTTTGAGTATTCATTGCATCAGTCAGTGTGACATGGAAGTTTTTGGTACCATTTATCTGTCATTTATCTGTTTGCAATAATCAAGTGCTGTGGCCTTAAGGAGTATTCTTAATCAATAGACATTTTTAAATGAGTATAGTGACTAGACACTTTACTAAGAGTATGCATATTACCTAATCCAAGTTAATGAATTATTACATTTTCTGGTTTTTTTAGGGTGCAGCATCTATGGCAAAGAGAAAAATCACTGTTCTGAGAGATGCTGGAGCTGCTTGTGATCATCCTATTGATCCATCATACCCGGAAGGCGCATACCTAACCAACATTCTGTTGAGAGTTTCATGAGTTTTGTTTGTACTTGTAGGTTAATTCTATATTTTGATGCAATTTTGCAGAATTTATTTTTCAGTCACTGAGAAAATCTGTTTACTGAAATCAGTTGAAAGAAAAAATAGGATTAGGTTTTATTTATTTAATTACTGATTATAAAACTGAATTAATTCATTCTTGAAGCCAAGGTCATGATTCTTTGCAAATTGCCATATGGTGAGACACATAATCACATGAATGAGTGATGAATTAAGAAATATTAACTGAATCCTTCTATACCAGGATGCTTTCTTAAACATGTCTCGTGAGCTTAGCTCAATTGGTAGGGACAATGCACAATATATGCAAGGTCCTGGGTTCAAACCCCGATCACCACAAAAAAAAAACATGTATTCGGATTATCGTACCATTATATTACCTCAATCATTTTTATAAGAAACAAAAGACAATCGTCAAGATGAAACAAGTTTATTTAAATGTGATGCAACTAATGAATGTTGGTTTTTAATTTGGTATAATTAAGGGTATGAAAGAAATGTGAACAGATAAGTGTTAAAAATCTAACTATAGTTTTATAATTAAGACAATGATCTAATTACAAAAGGACCTTAAGATGTTTTATAATTATCAAAATAAAATGTTGCAACTGAACATTGTTTCAACTGTCCTTAGATTGTTCTAAAAAACAGGACTCAATTAAACAACTTTTTTTAGAGCATTACTTTCTTTACCCAACACATTTTGTTCATTTTCAACCGAAATTTCAAAAATACTCATGCGTGAGTTTACTCACGCAGAGGCAATTTCATCTTTTCAATTGGGAGCGAGCAAAAATAGTTGGGTGAAGAGCATAATTCTACTTACATTAGTAATATATGTTTGTAACCATGCCTTAATGATCTTGATTCAGTTTTTGAAACATTATTTTTACCTTTCAGTTATTAAAACGTTTTATCACCTGCACTCGTTACAACGAATAGAAATTAAGGGGAAAAAAAATAAAAACCATTTCTAGTAAAGGATCATTTAATCAAAGGTTAAATGGTGTTTAACGTCTGTCCTTGTGAACTTAGATCAATAGGATAATGCATAATATATGCAAGGTACGGAGTTCAAACTCCGGCCACCACAAAAAAAAATGGTGTTTAACGCCTTTGTCATTTGGACGAGTTTATGTTTACCCTTGTAAAAAAAACTATGGACCCCAATCTATTTGAAGATTTTTTGATTTTGGACTTTTGTGAATTTTGATCGTACAAAATAGATGATATGGCGGAAGGGAGGGTAAACCAACATTCACCCAAATTACAAAGGACGAAAATACCTTAAATTTTAGAAATTTGATGTCACGGATGTCCAAAACCAAAAAATTTTATACTACAATATAAGGTTGAAATCCAAAGTTTGTTTTTAACCGGGAGATAAACCAAAACTCGCCCGATGGCGGGGTAACATCATTTAACCCTTTAATCAATCCTACCATTTCTACTATTTTCACTCACTAAAAAGCAAAACTTGTACCAAACAATGATGTGATTCTTGAGTTGTACGAAATAGCACACTATATTACAAAATATCTCAATTCTTGTACAGAAGACAAGAATAAAAAGAATTCTTTTTGGAGGAATAAATAAAAACTCCTAATGTATGAAAATTATTGCTATATAACATGTATTAATAACATTGATGTACAAAATAACACCCACTACTGTATAAGTCTGAAGAATAATAATACACAAGGTCTCCCGAGGGAAATCCTGGAAGATCATGCACAACTAGTTTCTCAGCTCAGTGCCCTGATGGGTTCCTATTCCATGACAAATATGAAGGATCTCCAAGTTGCCTATAACAAAGAGACAATAAAGATTAGGGGCTAATAATATTGGAAATTGCAATTATGCATGTTTGTTGAAATATGAGTGTGTCAACCACTAAACTTCACAATTTATACAGGTTTCATACAAGGGACTGAAAAGTATATTATTGTTACAGGGATTAAAAGATTAACATCATTTAATAAGAACACGTAAGATGTTAATCTAAGATGTATCTCAATAACATGTTCAGTGAGTTATTGAGCAGTGTGACACAACTCAAGTATTATGACAATAGTGTACTTTAATACCTTCTACATGACAGAGATCAAAAATCAAATTTAAACCTTTTTTTTCTTCTTACATCTTAAATATATCATGAAGAAAACTCACACATCAAAAAGTCTTTCATAAATACACACTTAATTTGCAATGCACTTAACATATAACTAACTCAAGCAAAACATAGTTTATATTCAAATTGACTAATGAAAACTGTCTTGGTGAGTAAAAAGTAAAATAACCTATTGTGTGCAAAGAGTGAATGCAATCAATATATTAGAAAAACCATGTATGAAGTAAGGAAAGTTATTGAGAACGCTCCAATGAACATCATTACTTAGAAAGGAATTTGCATAGTAGAAAGCAGCAAGTGATTTTCTTACCTTGGCTTGACAAAATATACAATAGTAAAAGCCATGGCTAAAAAGAAGCTCAATCCTCCAACAGAGAGATAAGCAATGCCAAGGAAGTCATTCTTTCCTCCAAGCCAACTAGTAGTTGACAATACAAGCTTCTTCTTGCCACTAAAACTATATGTGTTGTAGTTATTCTGCAATACCACTTTTATCTCATCGCCTTTCTCCAGATCCACCTCAATCTTTCCATACAACTTCCTAAAAGTTGGCAAAGCCGCAGTCCGCATCCAAACGATAAGATCCTCCTGCTCACTCAACTGTTTCATAAACATTCAGGAAGTGAGCGGCTTATCTCATTGATGCAAGCAAATTGAGAATGTTGATACAGTCACAATTCACAAGATAAACAGTGGAATAAACTGGAAATCATAAAATCAGGAACAGAAAAGTGTATACCATATTTGGTTTTACAAAAGAATATTGCAGCAATAACTTCTTTTACAAGTTCAAATTATCTTTTGCAGCGAAATTGTTTCAGAAGATCTCTCATGTAACTTTTCTATATTTGTATCCATAAGCTTATAAGAAATTTAGAGTAAGTGAAAAAACTTACCGGTATACTCTCGTTGAGATGAGCACCACCTGTAATATTACCATTCTGGAAATTTTTAGGGAAAACATCACTTCCAAATTTGTGATCTCTATCACTTTTCCATGAGATTTCTTTCTTGTTCACTGTGACATTATTGTTGTTGCGTGAGAAGCTGTATGTATCATTGAACATGCTCCAAGCTATAAGACCACAAGGTACGATTGGCACACCATTTACATCACGTTCAGGGTCACAACCACTTGTTGAGTTGGCTTTTCCAGCATCCCTCAACTGCTCATCATTTCGGCTTTTCACATACCTTTTTTTTTTTATTTAAAAAAGAACATATTTATGAGAATATAAACAAATATACACAATATATTATATGAATATTATTACACCACTAAAAAAACCAATCATCGAGAGTCGAAATTATGGAACGAAGCAAACAATCAAAGACAGTGGAGACATAAACTACTATAATTACATATATATATATATATATATTCAAAAGGTATACTCTAAATGCAAGATGAATACATGAAAAACAAAGTTCATATGAACATCTCTTTAAATTTAAACTCACAAACAGTTCATAGTCATCTTTTACACGATTCTGTAAAGTTGTTCAAATTATGGAACAGAATCACAACTACAACTCTACAATTTTATAATCATTTCTAAAAACATTTCGTGCATTTTAAATGGTAGCTTGCAAATGAACTTCATTTCAGTTGTTGATCAAGCTAATTTTGGCAATCATTTATTACAATAAACTATACAGTTTTTTTCCTCAAACTTAAATGATACCAAATAATCCTTTTTTTCACATTAGAAAACCATAATGGGAACACATGAAAACGGGGACAAAATGTAGTGCAACGAACAACATTTATTCATAGGAGAACAATATATAAAATTTCACTAATCAAAATGACAAGATGAAAGTTGTCACTCAACAAAGACATCCAAACAATTGAGGGAGGTACGCAACAAAATCTAAAGAACATGAGATCCTTGTTACTTCAAACCACTTTCCTCTGTGCATTGTAAATGTGAAATTCAAACAGAAAATGAATGTCTGATTCATGAGAAATAAAAAGCAATGTACCGTCGGTGATTCTGGTAGAAGTTGTCAAGCTGGTAGTAAACATAGATAGGAGACTTCATACGCTTCTCCACCTATTCATAAAAGTAGTTTTTAAAACAAATGATCATCAAAATTTGGAAACCACAACGCATCAATTATAAGAACAGAGTTAATGCAGAAGTAACGTAGGAACAAGTACAAAGAGAAAATG
>Ga0315913_1006374_pt1 | contig 14279 bp, 8 predicted proteins | sample MpolsnodulesMG_FD_207736 | JGI IMG/M metagenome (GOLD analysis project Ga0315913, IMG submission 207736) | Medicago polymorpha root nodule microbial communities from Los Angeles, California, United States - small nodules | ecosystem: Host-associated > Plants > Roots > Nodule | place: USA... | reverse complement strand
TTTGCATTTCCTTTCATCTTTTCTTTCTTTCTTTTTCTTTTGAACATGCTCACTTAAGCATTTTTCTATTACTTTGTCATGAGACAATTTGTTATTAAAATATGTTGGATGCAATTCTGACAATAAAAAGAACAATAATTTTGTTCTTAAAGAATGCATGAAGTGATATCATAAACCGCGAGGCTTGAACGAACCCTTTAAAAAGATATTATCTGGTACTAAACCATTGATGGATAATGAAGTTTACTTTACCAAAAATCGGTGTAAACAACATGTTGTTTCGGAATTGTTCGAAACAGATTGCACAATCTTTGTCGAAATAGATGGAAGGCGGCTTCGATGAGGAGAGAAACGGAACGGAGTTTGATGAGGTTGAATGAGTTATGGGTTTTGGGGTTTTGAAGGAGTGATGAAGGTTTGATGAATGATATGGGTTCGATAATACTGTCGTGATGGGGTTACTGGAATTCGATGGAGTTTTTTTGAGAAGGAGAGCAGTTCGATGGGTTTGATGGAGAAGGAGTTAGAGGAGTTCCATGATTCAGTGTTCTGGGTTTGTGAAGTTCAATGGATTTGATGGAGGAGAATTAGAGGAGTTGGGATGTAATTTAGTCATTTTTTTTTCTTCTGATTTTTTAAATTTCTTTTTTATTTATTTAATTGTTAAAACGATCATGTGGCATTTTTAATTTAATAATTACACATGTGGCCTGCCACATAGGCGTTGACCGAGTCAAAATTGACCAAAAGGACTATTATTGCAAAGGGGCTAAATCTTAGGGGGCCAAAATTGTCATTTTTGTTCATAGGGGGCCAAAATCGCAACTTTTTGAAACTTAAGGGGTGAAAAGTGCACTTTAGTCTAGTATTTAACAACACAAAATACCACATGTAGAGAGATATCAAGGTGATCACATTCTCTTGGAAGCTTATTCGTGATAGGATCCTTACCCGCGGTAATCTTTTTCAAAGAAGGGTGATCATGGATTTGGATGCTTCTTCGTCCTCCTTTTTTGAATTGACTGAGGAATCAACCATTCATGTGTTTGTCACTTATAACATGGTCTTCCATATTTGATATAATATCTTTAAGTGGTTAAGCTAGGCACTTGTTGTGTTCAGTGATTTGACGTGTTTGGTGGCTGCTTTCTTTGTGTTGGGTTCTAGGCGTCAATATAGGCTAGGTATAGCTTTAGTTTGACAATTAGCTGCTTAGACTATTTGAAAAGCTCGAAATGATATTACCTGTTTAGGAAAAAAATTGCCTCCTTCGAGCAGTTAGTGGAGAAGGGGGGGCGAAGTTCTCATCATGAAAGTGGTTCATTGATAAAAGCCTTGATAGTTCTTGTACCTTTTATGAGTTGGAAGTGGCCTATGTAGTATGTTGGAGCCCAATATTCTTGCGTATGGGGGGCGTTCTAGGTCGGCCTATCTCTGGTAGTGGGACCTTGTCCTAATCGCTCATCCCGTTGGGGATTGTTCACTTTACTTTCTTTTGGAGGTTGTCAAGTGTTTCCTAGCTTTAATGTTTTGGGAAATGGTGGTTCGATCAGGATCTGCAGTTGATTTTTTGGGTGTCAATGATTCTATCTCATGTTGATTTTGTATTTTTCTCCTTTTAGTAGCTACTTGTTTTTTTGTGCTTTGTATTTTTCTTAAGGTTGAACTTGCATTTGTTCTTTTTGGTGACTTCTTGTTTCCTAAGTAGAGTTTGTGTTATGTCCTATTTATTTGTTGTTTATCTCAAAACTTATTTGATCTTCAAAGACACCAAATCCAAGCAGAAATGCCAACAACATCCAATGTAACATAGTTTTTCATACCAATTTACTTAATAACTACTTGTCTCAAGATGTGCTAAAAAATTAACATGACAAATTATCGTGTTGTCGTAGATAAGAGAATGAAAATTACAATCATTAGCCCCTTAACCTCAACCTCAACAATTCAACACAAGACAATTCATAGAGAAATCTTGTTTGTTTTGGGTACCTCATGCCCCAAATTACCCTGTTAATGACCAACATCTTAGTAATGCATGTATCCATGTCCTCTTTAAAACAAATGGAATTCTAAGGACTAAGAGGTTTTAGAGTAAGCAATTTTATCTCCAACCTCTTGTCTTTGGAGAAGTTGAACATGCTCCGCAATTAGAACTTCATCTTGTTTTTGGTTTGCAATATCATAAGATGGTTGATCTGTTGGCCCTCTACAAATGTGTAAATTGATTGAGAGATAACTCCTAAACAATACTTTTCTGTGTTTTTAAATTTTTTAGAAGATAACCGTATAGATTGTCTTTCAAAATAAAGATTAAAGAGTATATATATATGGTCAAAAGAAGACCCATAATATCAAACTTGAAGGAGTTTACCCAATACTTTTTGACCCTTTACCCACTTTAGTTCCAATTTTCTTCACGGTATTAACTTAACTTTTGATACAAATTTTGGGAATACAAAACAATCTTTTAAATTTTGTTTTCCAAAAAAAAAACATATTTTTATTTTAATTATATATATTTTTGAACGGAAAATATAATATCTGTATTAGTTAACTTCAACTAATTATAATTAATTGCTTAAAAAACAGTTTTAATAAATTAAAAGAGTGAAATCATCTTCTTTTTTTTATAATTATTATTTAATTATCATTTTCTCCACCCCACTTGGTCGTGAGTTTCCTCAGTCCTAACCTTAGAAGGAAACCCAAAAACCATCATCATCTTCCTCCTACATGATCCGCCGACAGTAGCCAGTAAGAGAGAATGTGCGATGCCGGCGCTATCTGGCGTTGCTTCACCCCATTCAAAATCCTATTCAACTCTCTCAAAATCCTAACCACAAACAAACTCCTTTTCACAACCATCTTCCTCCTCACGACCCTCCCTCTCTCCATCCTCTCAATCTACCAATCCATCTTCACCCATCAACTCACCTCCCAAATCCGCCACCTTGAAGCCCTCGCTCACTTCGCTTCAACCCATTTCGAAGCCCGTCATGTTTGGCATGAATCTCGTGACAACGCTGTTTTCCTTATTCGAATCAAATCCCTTTTCTCTTTCCCCGCTTATCTTTTCTCTCTCATCGCAACCCTCGCCGCCGTTCACTCCTCTCTCATCCCTACCCCCACCGTTAACTCCGCCGTAGCATCCCTTAAACCCAACATCATGCGTGTTTTCGTTACGTCGATATTCGTATACTTCACTCTCTTCATTTTTTCATCCTTGCCTTTCTTCCTCAACGCACTCACCGGATCGCATCTCATCGTTCTCATATTCAGGTCGGCTCTCGAAGTTTACTTGATGGCGGTGTTGAGCGTTGGATTGGTGGTTTCCGTGGCGGAAGAGAGATTCGGTTGGGAAGCAATAAAAACCGGATTCGGTTTGATGGAGGGAAACCGGGTTTGTGGGTTTGTTCTTTCGGGTTTATTTGTGTGGGTTTCGAGTTTGATCAGGTGGAGGATAGAGAAATCGATGGACGGTGAGGATTCGTCGATGGGTTTTGAAGAGAAAGTGTATGTGATAGTTTGTTATGGATTTGTGGTGCTTTTGAGTTACGTCATAATGACGGTTTATTACAGTGAGTGTAGAAAACGGCATCCAATTAAGGAATTTCATCAAGTTGATGATGAAGATCAACAAACCCAACTCTCTGTATTGTAATAATGTAATTTATTTTTTTTGTCTTGCTTTGTTTCTATTTTTGTTTTGTTTAAGTTGTAGATTTAATTTTAAGTGAAAAGTAAATTAAGCACCTTCCTAGCTAGTTGCTTTTTTGGTCACACTAACAATGAGAATGTGGGATAACAAACATGATGATCTTTTGCTGTATTTTTTCCGTGAGATTAAATTAAATTTATGTAAAAATTAGGTATATAGGGAGAGATCTTAAATGAAATTATACTTTTGTACATTTATTTAGTTTTGTCTGTGTTAATTTAGACTTTCATGTCACGCAAAGACAAAAAAAAACCTTGTACTTTAGATATAGTAAAGGGGAAGTTGAGAAGTGAAATTTTTGGTGAACATAGTTTAAGTTATTGAAAGTGTTTGAGTCGAACTAAGTTCTGCTTCTATGCACAAATACTATGTTAGTAAGTACTATTTTTTTTTTTTTTAAAGGATTGACTATTTTATTATTTGTAAACAAAAAAACTATTGATTGTTTTCACCGTAAATACACCGCTATGAATTTGAGTTTCTCACATAACCTTACATTAGGATGCGATAATTTAAAATCTACTTTTTAACCATTCCCAAACAAGTAACAAACACGACACCACTTTTAATTGAGATTTGAATATTGATTTATTACGTTGTGTACTTAACTTTGGTGAGTAGGTAGAGTGTTTGTGGTGCAATTTAAATCAGTTTTGAGACGAAAAAAATCATTTGATCTAAAGTTAAAAGCAATGTATGATTGATAAAAAGTAGTACAATTTGATTTGATTTGATTTTGAATGACTTATAAATAAATTTAATCCAATCTGATATAGTTAGACATGGTTTAAATTGGTTTGTTTAACTCTTAAAATTATGTTCAACTCTTTTTGAGTTAAAAAGGAATCGTAAGAGATGTTAAAATTCATGTTAAATTACTTACTTTTTTTTTTTTACATAAATTACTTAATTTAGAGATACATATTTTTTTTCTTCATGTTATAGAATAATGTATAAAAAATGATATTTGTACAACCATTTTGTAATAACTTTTGAAAACAATATTTTATCTCATACTCATATTATATTTTTATCCTATTTATTCATTTTTCTCTTTATATTGTTTTTGACAATAAAAAAGAGAAAAAAATGTTGTCCTAGGAATTGTCACAAAACAAAACAATTGTATAAATGTCATTACTCATGATAAAATAAAATTTGAAGTAACATATTTTTCTTTTGAAATAATATATTGGTTGAAGTATGACAAATGAATAAGTGGAAAGTGAGAAAAGAAATTGGGAAAGGATAAACCGAAGGTGTGAGCAATGGGTTCTTCAACCACTCTTCCTCTATCCAACAACGCTCAATTCCCTTCCTTTCATCACACCCACCACTCTTTTCCGACCACCGCCAAGTAACTTCGCTCTCCCCTTCCACTTCTTTCTTCTGAAATTCATGTTTTTCGGGGTGAAAATTTTGTTTTTTGTTGCTGTGTGTTAGCACTTGAAATTGATGTTTATTTGAAGCTTTTGAACTTGATATTTCAGAATAGAAGATTTTGGGGTGTAGCATTAGTGTTATTCTTAGTATTGATGGTTATTTTGTACAGTAGGACCATTGTCCTTGTCTATCTATTTTTTAAGGCTAGCTGAAATTCATAAAGTTTGCAAGTTTTATGGATTAGGATTTACACAACCTTGGTTAGGATAATGTAATTTTTGAACTTCATTGAAAAACAATAGTAGATAGTACTCAGGACCGACACGAGGATATACCAGAGTTCAGAGACATCATATCCCGAATTCCCAATTCAGACACATCCCAAGGGATAATCACAAGAGGAAATTAATCTAACAACTAATTGCTGACATTTTCCATTAAAAAAAATACTCATCCTTTAGAATTTAGTTTTCTGAGGCAAGCAAATGTAGTCGCTCATAACTTAGCCGGGGTATCTGGGTATTTTGTTTGTCACTTTGTCTTCACACTTGTATCTAGCTCACTGTATGAATACAACACTATGTGTTATGATTCATTTCAATCAATGAAAATTGCAGAGCAATTTCAATCTGAGAAAAGCTTCATGAATTCTAGCAGGGTTGCTTTAGGAATTCTGATGTCTATCATTTTTTTGATATTATAAACATTAAAGTAATAAATGGCATTGCTTTGACTTGATATAAATAATAAACCACAAAGGAATACAAATTTATCCTTAAGAAGAAATCTAACAGATAATTGTTGGATTTTCTCTGCTTGAAGGAATCAGCATGGCAACCTAGCCGGGTAAGGACCTTGTTTTGTTATTGCTAATTAATGAGATTAACCTCGTTATTTTAGGTGGGGATGGAGAAGAGAGCAATATGCAGGCATGGCTTCCAATAGAACCCAGAGTCAAGCATTTCGAGTCCTAGCTAATCCCAATGTATGCCTAAATTGAACACTATGTGTGTTTGTGTATTGTTGGTTGAAAAGAATTGATCTTTTATTTGAGATTGGTTGTTTCTCGGAACTTTTAATTTTTTATGTTGAAAACTATCTAGGTATGATCTCAAATGGTTCTTTACTTGTTCTTTTATACATTTCAATACTTCATTATGTTCTAGTTTCTACTTCCTGTGATCCTATGCTATAGTCAACATATTTACTGGCACAAAAATACAAATGAACAGGAGAGAAGTGGTAGGTTCAAAATTTAAGAGGATAACAGGATATGGAAAAGGGAGAAAATCATAACATAGTAAGCACTGACAAAGTTGGAAAATCAGTGGGAATTATAGACTTATAGGATTTAGCTATTTTAAAATACCAATTGCTTAATTTCTTAATGTGAGAATGACTTTCTTGCAATATTTGTGTCTCTATCAATGTAATTCAATAAATTTAATTATCAATTTATCATTATCAGTTGAATCTAATAATTAAAACCCAGCTTTGTTGCTTCCTTCTACCTTTCTATGACAAAATAAATTCTTTCATTCCTCTTCCCTTTTGCGGTTTTCTTTTCATTTATGTTTAATGAGATCTACATATAATTATACAGGTATCTTCAGGAAAGGATGGTTCAAAAAAGGATGTAATCATGGTTGATCCTGTGGAAGCCAAGCGATTGGCTGCCAAACAAATGGAGATAATTAAAGCAAAAGAAAAACTCAAGGTGAAAGACAGTAGAAAACTGAGTAGTATAACACAATGAAACCATGCTCCTCGGTTTACTATAAACTTACCAACTTTATGTTGTGATTGTAGAAAAGACGCCAAATTGAGGCAATTAATGGAGCTTGGGCAATGATTGGTCTAACAGCGGGTCTAGTTATTGAAGGTCAAACTGGAAAAAATATCATTACCCAGGTGAACATTGGAAATGCTTTTGTTCACATGTCCTTAGGACCATACATTACATGAACTGAGATAAACTCATACAGACATATGTGGAAACAGATTCCCTGCAGTCACCTCTCACTATCTCTCCAATCTGTATTTTTTCTAATTTTTTTTTATTAAAGTAAACCAAGGGCCATGAAGTAAAGCGAGCACATCCAATTGCTAAAAGATTGTGTGACTGCAGTCAATCCTGGTCCGACATGTTGGCATTATTGCATGCACACAACACACATCAAACACTAAACATATTTAATGAGAAATATCTGATGCATTGATCACTTTCATTGCTTCCATTATTTGGTTGAACAATTCCTCTATAATGTTTTGATGTGCAAACATCTACTTCATTGTCTCAGCTGCAAGACTACTTTGGAGCAATTGTTCACTTTTTTTTGAAGTAGACAGCCGAAAAGGAGCATGGACACATACTAAGAAATGCAGATTCTTTCTCACATTCTTTGTGAATATATTTGTTAAAGGTTGACTGATAAGGTTTTTTCTTAACACCAAACCATACAATTTTCGCTACTTATTTTTTCCTTGTTGCCTATCAATGCTACATATGTAACATGATTTTACAAAAGAATTCTGCTGCTAGCCGATTGTTGTTGCTTGATATGGATGTTTACCCACTCATTGTTTTTCCGAGGTGGTGGCATTTATTGTTGAATTATTAACGCATGCTTTCCCCTTACTGTGAAGAAAGATTAAGTTGATTAGATGGCTGCAACCTAGTCTTAGTGATGCCATGGTTAAACTCTCTTGTCTGGTCTCAACTAATTAAAATAAAACAAAACTCAGGTGTTTCCAGTTTTCTTTATATCAATCAATTTACCAAAAGAAATTGTGGCTGTAACCGAGATATTAGGATCAACCCCCTTCTTATTTCACAGAAGCCCATAGAATAGAGAATCTGATATATTTTTTGGGGAAAATTGCACTCACTTCCGGTGTGATATGTCTAAATGACACGTACACCTCTATTTTTTAGAAGACACTGGTCTTCTTTCAATAACACCTATGAAGCGTAGATACTCCTCGGATTAGGCGTGTCCCGGTGTCAATACGTATTGTGTCCGACACCGACAGGATACCGGCACACATGATTACATTGAATTATGTTATTTTGTCAAATTATAATCGGTGTGAATGTCTCTGTGTCGTGTCTGGTGTCCGTGTTTGTGCTTCATAGAATTATCCTTACCTCTCCTATATTTTTACAACATAGAAGAGTGTGTCATTTTAGCATACATCAGGAGAGTTAAGTACAATTTCTCCAACAAACAAGGATCTGGTGTTTGTTTAAGGGAAGGTCAAGGAATGCTAGCAACACACGTTCTAACACACACTTTCGAACACACTCTCTTTGATTGGTTAAAATTCACATGGGTCCCACCAAATCATGTGGGTCCCATATAAATTTGGTGGGTCCCATATAAATTTGGCGGGTCCCATGTGAATTTTAACCAATCAAAGAGAGTGTGTTGAAAAGTGTGTGTTAGAATGTGTGTTGCTAGCATTTCTCTTATTGGTTTGTAGGTTTGGTAATGGATGAGTTCCTACTTCGTATTAAGGGTCGGTCAATTTAGCCGTTCAAATATACAAAATAGTAATTTAACCCCTTAAATTGAATAACGAGTGTTAATTTAGTCATTTTTTCCTTCTAAATTTAGCACATCAGTTTTAAAGGTTTTATGCTTATCTTGATCCAACAAAAGATTGTTCCGGTGAATATGTATAGGCCTTTCATTGATTTTGATGGATGTTAACCATATTTTGATTGAGAGACAAAACTGATTATTTCAGAAGTTTAAGGGATTAAATTGCTCAACCAAAGACCATGAATATGATTTACTCATATTATACATTTGTCCGTTTATGAGGCTTGAGAATGGACACCATAAAGTTCTGATCTGGTTTTTTCATCATTTCGTACCAATGATTGAGAATATGGCATCATTAGAGTCGTTGTGAATGAGGATGTTCCATTGGAGGTGTGGTTTAGTATGGGAAAGGGAAGTTCTTTTCCATTAACAACCATTGATTTAATATTTTTTTATGTGGGTGGCTCAGATCTGTTACTTAGTAATGGATTGAAACTTTTTGTTGGCTATTGTGTAACAAAATAGCTGACCCCACCAAACTGTTAAAAAACAATTACTGTATGCATCTGTATTATTTATTGTTTTATTTAATAGAGACATGAAGCCCAACCAAACCTTTTCTTCTTCCAGCAACATCCTAAGAGAAATTGCCGCAATTAAGAACAATAATACTCTTATAACATGCTAAGAACAACAGACCCCATCAACACAATCAGAATCACCATCACAATAGCCTCTTTCAAAATTCAGGAGAAAAACAAATGGGGTTTCCTTAATTCAATTAAAGGTTGTTTCTTTGCAAGATCTTGGTTGTGAGGATTCATGTGTAGGGGTTTTAAATTTAACCATGTTAGTGTCTCTAAAAGATTCTTCTCTCAGATCCTTTGTTCTCTTTGTTGCCACCCCCAAAACGTTTTCAAAGCATTGTTCTTAACATAAGCATTTTTTTTAAATCAATTACTGCATTATTTTTTCAGAAATTTTCTGGTCCTTTCATTTCTAGCCAAAAATCGTAAAAAAAGCAACATGGAAGGGTTGCTATTTTGTACACCGGGAGATCATGTCAGGAAACCAATTATATGATAATAATTCCTTCAGGAGTAGAATGGATTTAAAAATTCAATTAATCACTCCAACAAAACCAATCTCTGCTGGCCCAGCTTGAAATTTTTCATAATTTCTTCTATATCTATCATCATCATTTCTATTTGAGATGCAACTTTATAACTACTTCATTCCAGATAAATGCAAAGCTTTACCTTTCTTTGATTGAGAATGATAGCCGCCCCAGATCTGATTTGTTTAGCGTGTTAGACCAACAAACTTTAAGTAAAGGGAAGCTTTCGTAGAACAATCTTATAAGAGTATTCTATTTTTTGTCTTTTGCTGGGTTTTACCATGAATAACTTGAACTGAGAGGCGCGTTAAGAAATGTGGAAGCTGAAATTTATTAGTCTGTGTTATATCTCAGTTATAAAAAAAAAAGACAAAAAAACCAGCAATTTCTAAGAGGCAGCAACTTCTAGGAGACAAAAAAACCCAAAAATTATTGTTTTTAATTGCGGCAATTTCTCTTAGAAGCTATACAATGCAACTTGAATCTGAAATGTTATTCAAACGGTGGTGTATTAGATTGTTAAAATATAAAAGGGAGGTCGATAGTAAAGGGATAGAAAGTATTAAAACATAAAAGTTTTTTTTTTTTTTTTAGGCTTAACCTGTAGCAACCGCCAGCTGTCCTTTAACATTGGATTTTCCCATGGTGGGAAACAACTTTGCTTTTCCAGGCTAAATGCCACCAAATACTAAAGGTCATTTAGGGCACATATCAAGGTTTCCAAAAAGTTCAAATGTGATTAGACAAACAAAACCCTAGCTATTGCCAATACAAAACCCTACATGCTATTGTCTAATCATAGTTGTTTGGGTTTTTAGGGATCATCACCTTCTCTTATAATTTTTGGCCACTACAAGTTCAACCACGGGAAGCAGGGGTGGAGTTACACATGTGTGAGCAATGGCGGAGTCACATGTGGACTGGGTATGGCGATGGCCCACCCATTAATTTTGTGAAATTACTATAATTCCCTTGTCTTAATTTTAATATTACAGCTATGCCACTCACCCACTCTTTCCCTCTCTTAGTACTATTTTTTCTCAACACTGGAAAGAACTAGAAGCGCTTCTTTTCTCCTCACCCTCACCCACCTGCGGCAAGGCAACATCACTCACCCATCGTCTATCAGTCGGCGACCGGAGAACAATTATATATAATTATATTATAGCTCCTGGTTCAATTTATATACCACCTCATTTTTTGTTCAGTTGTTCTACTTTGTCCCATACTCTTGTTTATATACCTCATTTTTTGATAAATTTGTCGAACAATCGATTCATTTTATAAGAGGAAGGCTATTGATATTGAAAGAGAAGAAGAAGTTATAATTTCTTCATCCAAGAGAAGTTACATCAATTCATCAATTTTTTGAGAAGTTTACTTTTGTTGTCAAAGTTTATATATTTTAGTATATTTTGATGGCGGCCACCCCAAACATTTTTGTTGAGGGGTTTCAGCAAAACCCTTGAAAACTGCATTTTAAACTCCCTACCCTAACTATTTAATGTTGTACTCTGCATGTAACCAAAGATTGTCAACGCTGAATTTGTGTCTTTTTAGTCAGTGCTACAAAGTAGTGGAGTACATGATACTAAATTATTATGGAAAGAATGTAATAATAGAATTTTTAATAATGTTTATTCTTCCATTACGGAGTTTACGGAAAAAGTTAAATTCTATTTTTATTGGTGGTAAAGGCGAATAACGCCTCTTTTGTGTATGGCTGCGAGCAGTGGTGGTCCGTCCATTTGTTTTGTTTGGGTATCGGCTGATGCTCGTTTTTGTAATTATTGACATACATCTTGTTCTTTGAGTGTCCTCTTTAGTACACCTTGTGCTTCAGAGGCGTCTCCGTTATTGTTAATATATTCCATTTTAATTTTTTTTTTAATTTTTTTTTTCATGCCCACTTTATGTAGTTTCATTTACCTTTTGTCATTTTCTTTAATTTAAATTACTTCATGTACACTTTCTTTGAATGAGTGTCATTTTATTTTCTTTGATATCTAAATTAATATTAATATTTCACTCATTATTTTGTGTAAATTTTCCAAAGTATTCTTATAATCCCAAAATTAAAATCATTGGGGATAGAGCCCAAATTATGGTTACAAATTCTAAAATCTTTAACGTTAAGACAAAATGATAGTCATGTAAGTTAGTTGCTACAATTAATATATATTGAAATTTAATTCAATTTTTTTTTATGGTAGCACCTCCATCAACCTTCACCCCAATAACTTTTCCCACCTCACAAACATCAGCAACAACCTACTGAGGCTTACCATGAAGAACCATCCAATTTTTCCAACCATCATTATTACCTGAAGATTTTGAACCCACTGACAAAGAAAGACCCTCCTTATTTTTTGAAGATGACCTCAACAACCTGCTAGATTGTTAAAGAGTCTCACATTGAACAAAATATAACTTGAACATGTGTTTATAAGTGGGGACAATTCTCACCTCAGAAGTCGGTTTTGTAAGGATGAGTTAGACCCTAAATTTCAACATGGTATCAGAGCTTGTCGAATTTAAAGGTCACCTACCTATCCATGCACCAAGCCCAAAAGGGTGATGGGTATGAGGGAGTGTATTGGAAAAAACTCAAGTCCAACATCGGATAAACAAGACTTTTGATAAGAGTTTATATAGAGGAGACACTCTCAACCTTATGAACCGATTTTGTAAGGTTGAGTTAGACCCCAAATTTCAACACATTTCAATCTACCACTGAAACACATATTTCTTAACACGCTGTTTGGGCAACTCGTAACTCCAAAGGACATTGATTCATTAGTGGCATTTAGCATGGGTCAACATAGTTTTTTTCCACCATGGAAAAATTATTTTTGACCATTAAATTAAAGGGTTAATTAGGTAAATTGACCTTATAAATATTCAGAATTTTATTTTTACTCCCTATAAAATAAAATCACACTTTTTAATCCCTATGACATTTTCCTTAAGCATTTTAGGGACAAGAAATGTTGACAGGGACTAAAAATAATGATGGAAAATTTTTATAGGGACTAAAAACACTGACGGAAATTTTTATTGGGACTAAAAAGTGTGATTTTATTTTATAGGGACTAAAAATAAAATTCTGAATATTTATAGGAACCATTTAATAAATTAACTCTAAATTAAATAGAGAGTATTGTTATATCATAAACTCAACATCGGATTTTTTCCTCTCTCCTTCATAACTCACTCACCTATCACCAGCTGCCTAAATTGCAAGATCAAACCAACGATGGCTACCATTTCAACAGCTTGAATCACACAAAGCGCTCTCAATATTTTGTTCTCTCTTTCTATATATATTTTTTAATTCAAGTTTCAGTGACAAATGGGTCACTATTTTTCTCTAAATTGACCATTGATTTTTGTTTGTGTTCTTTAATGAAACTCACAGTTTGCAAATTATAGGAAAATGAACGAGTTCAATTTTAGCTTTTGGGAGAAAAAGTTCAATTTCAGCTTAGATCTATGCAAGTTACCCTCTTCTCCCTTCACTCTTGAGTTCTCTCTTGTTTTTTATTCAAGGATATTTAATTATTGTGTGGTTGCTCAACCGGGTCAGTATGAATATGAGTAAGATCAAATTCTAAATTTGGAGTTTGTGTTGAAGAGGTGAAGGTCCAACATGGTACAAATTGAAGATGAATACAATGCAACAAACTCAAGAGTGAATAATTAACCTAGAAAATTTGACAAATCCTAGAATAAAAATTGAAAAATTAGAATGTAAAATCTCACAAATCTTGTATCTGGATATTGATTTTCCCATGCTAAAAATTCCCGTACAAAATTTTGATGAAGAAATTCCAATAAAGATGCAGATAGAAGGTGCAATGAGGTGGTGGGGGCAACGAGGGAGATGAGTTGTGGGGGGTGTGTTGTCATGGAAGAATAGAATGGTGGAGAGAGAATTGTAGTGGAAGATAAGTGAAAAAATAATCAAATGTTGATAGACCATGATAAGATTATGTTTTTTATTTGATGCAATGGAAAAAAACAATTTTCCCATGGTGGAAAACAACTCTCTTTTCCCATGCTAAACCCCACCCGAGTTCACAATTGTTCTTGATTGCAAGCATTGGTGGAAAATATTTTCCAACAAAATCATACTTTAAATGCTTTTTTTTTTCTTTTAAATTTTGGATCACTCAAAGTCTTCCATTATAATGACTTCCAATTGAGAAAGTATGTTGACATATCTTGATATATATACTCTATTGTGTATCAAAGTCTTCCATTGTTGTATATAACTTAATATATACTTGTCGCACCATTTTTCGGAGATCAAGGCTATTTGATTAGCGTTTGACTCACTATTTTATTTCACGACTGAACATTTAATTAAAAAAAAAAAAAAAAAGGGAAAAAAGTTCGAAACACCCCTTTGAAAAGATTTAGGGTTCGGGGGTTAGTTACATAAAGGGAAGGTGTTAGCACCCTTTACGTCCGTAGTACTCTACGGGAACCTCTTGGTTTTATTTAACGT
>Ga0315913_1006372_pt1 | contig 14280 bp, 8 predicted proteins | sample MpolsnodulesMG_FD_207736 | JGI IMG/M metagenome (GOLD analysis project Ga0315913, IMG submission 207736) | Medicago polymorpha root nodule microbial communities from Los Angeles, California, United States - small nodules | ecosystem: Host-associated > Plants > Roots > Nodule | place: USA... | reverse complement strand
ATTTCTACATCCCCAAAACTTCTTTCCATAATTAAGGTTTGTCATGTCAGTAACAGTTTTCATAACTAAAAACTCACCACATTGACATTTTCGAATTTGTCCCTTAAACCCAGAACTTACAGATCCAGAGATGGCCCTTCCATTTTCGTTGTTGCTTCTGCGGTCAACACGAGACCCTGCACTGGACATGTTATCGAAAACGAACGAAGAAGAAGAGTAGATGAAGAAGGATTCGAATTTGAGGAAGAAGAAGAACAAACCCTAATATTTGGGGAAAAATTAGAAAGGAACGAGAAAACACCAATAAAGAAAAGAAGCTTATATACTGATGAGTCATATATTGTCAAATCAGCCCTTAATTGCCACATATGCACACACTTGACGGAATTGAATTAAAACTAACAGATGGGACCAAAACATGTAACGGAACAAAAGTTAAAATACCAAAACGGACTTTTATTTAGTTATGGAACCAAACCGATACCAAAAAAATAGTTAAGGCACTAAAATAGCAATTAAGCCAAAAAAAAAACATAATTTCTTCGAAAAATGCAATCTTTAAGTTATGCCATTTTCATGTTAAAACTTAGAACCTCTTCTTAATCTTCTCTCTCCCACACAACACAACCAAAACCAAAACCTCAAATATAACAAAGAAGAAGAACCTGTTCTTTTCAAATGTCCACACAATTTGTGCAACCACCACCACCACCCATCGAAGTAACCCAACAAGCATACACAACCCATTCGGGTCATGGATCGGTTGGACCCGTCATTGCTGTTCTTGCAGTCATCACTGTTCTGGGTATCATCGCCGGTATGATTGGTAGGCTCTGTTCGGGTCGGCGGGTCATGGGTTACGGTGAGTACGACATTGAATCATGGGTTGAAACCAAATGCTCCTCTTGTGTCGGTGGCAGAATAGTCCCTCCTCCACCACCTCGTCCACCGGTGAATGAACCCGAAGCCGCTGCTGAGGATTCTCCGGCGGTGGAAGATTCTCAAGAGATTAAAGAAGAGGAACAATCACAACAAAAATCTAGACAAAGCTCACTTGGTCGTAGTAGTAGTTAAATTAGTTATTCTTATGAAGCAATGTTGGTTGTTTATGTTCAATGTTGAATGTTCATAATATTATATAATTTAAGAGTTTTGAAAATTATATTGTTTTCAGATCAGTGCTGTTTTGTGTTTTTTACCTGCATTTCTCTCTTCAATGTTTGTGGTTATGGAATTTGTGACTCATAGAATTTGAATGAATGACCCTTCAGCCATTGGGATTGGAATCACTTTTTTCATGATAATGGGTAGAAGAAAAGAAGAATCTTATCTAATAAAAATTCAAGGGTTTGGATTTTGGAAACTTCTCGTGGATCTTTGATTGTTAAAGTGCATGATTGATGTTTAGTGATCTTTTGAGGAATTTATATACTAATTAATAAATAAATTTTGTTATTTTGATGAAATTCTGTGTTTTTTTTTTAGAAATGATATTTGTACCACTGTTTTGTGACAATTTTCTCGTATTATTGTTTTAATTTTTGTGCTAATACCTCATTTTCCGACAAAATCAATGGTTATCCCATAAGTTGGAGTGACAAATAAAGTTAAACAAAACTAGTCTAAAAAATCGAAAGGATGGTAAAATATCATAGAGTATAGTGAGTTTTCCAAAATCATAGTGAATGACTATGATTTTGTCGAGCAAAATGGAAGGAAGTGCATAAGCTACATAGTGTATCCCCGAGAAAATCATAATGACCCGATGTAAATTTGACAAATTCACTGTGGTATGAAACCGGAAATACTTAAGTGAATTTGTATTTTGGTGACTTTGATGACTTTAGTGTATTTTAGATGAGAGAAAATGATAGATAAGTGATTAAAATAAATTATTTTGATGAGAGAATTCTTGGTTAGGAGAGATATAGAGACAAAGTCGTCAAAATACAAAGTCACTCCATCAAAGTAGACATGACATTTGAACCCGCCCCTACCTAGACCCGGCCGCCCTGTAACGGAAAAAGCCAATTTAATTGGGTGTGGGTGCTGGGAAAACCTGTTTCATATATACGAGGGTGGGGATGGTCAAACCCGCCCCGCACCCGTCCCGTTTATTTTAAATTATTTTTTACCCTATTTTTGATAATCATATTACTCTTATAGCCTTCTTAACATAGCAAGTAGATATCTAAATAATGTTTTTTTTATGTGAAAAAAAAACATGTTTATTTTCACTACAACTTTGTGGGTGGAGGTTAGGGTGGGGCTGGAAAACTCGTCCCCGCTGAGGGCAGGTTTGTTAAAACGCGTTCCCGACTCGCCTCGTTGCCATGTATATAATAAAGTCATCGAAGTGTTACCCGGTATGAAACCTGGATAAAATATTGAAATAAGTAGTGCTATAAAGGAGGCAGATGAAGATTTCAATTTGTTGGCTGAGTTGTGATATTGTTTTTGTAGAGTTATTCAGGTGGTCCTTGAAATATAGCATTGGATCTGTCCTTGACCATGAACTAAGGTTTTTTGAGGCTGTTTGTTGAGTTATTTCGATTCAGTGCTTCTATTAAAATGAAAGTCTATTAATGTTGCTTCTATATTCATCATCATTGGATTCTGAAATGTGAGCTGTGGACTAATTATGATACATCACTTTTGGTATTCAGAAAAGACAAAGAAAAGAGACATTCTTGGTTATGGCCAAGACTAATAGCCAACTCTTGTCTTTAACAGGGTCCATATGTTGGACTTGATGCATTTAATGGAATCTATTCGTGAAAATAGTAAGAAAACTTGTCACATTTTTTATTTCAAAACTTGGCACTAAAAATGAGTATGCTTTCGGTGATACGGTCCATGTCTAAAAGCTAACCTTGAATTTGCAAATGTACCCAAATTTGTAGGACGGCTACACCACGTGATTCTCTGATGCTACTTGCTACATTAAGCAACAGGTTTATGAGAATTCCATTTCCATGTGATAAACACAGTTTTTGTCTTAGCAACCAATCTAAAAAATGTACTGCACCAATTGCCAAAATAAAAAGGGTCTAGCTATTTTTGTTTCTCCCAAGAGTCTTGAAGCGGTGAAGGTCGTAGATTCTGTTCACCTAGCAAGGATAGAAGCACTCCATTTGCATATCATTTGTAAGAAAAAAAATTCTCAAAATGGATGACCATTTCTATTTTCAAGGTAATATCAGTTAGTACTTGTTTTTCAATTATAATCTCCAATTTCATCACTCCTGAGTTAAGATATTACAATATGCATTTAGTATAAAGAATAATTTAGTAAAAATACAACTATCTCTTTCATTTATTTTCACATTTTTTTTAATCCACGTGAAACAGTCAAATAAATCATTCATTTTTGAGCTAATAAAGTAGTTTCTTGTTATGGTGGATAAGGAAACAAATTTATACATGTGTATTTCAACAATTTTTAACATTTTATCAGTAGTGAATTTTTAATAGTTAACCCTGTTTTTAACAAATTAGTATTTGATAAGTGCTCAAAAATGATATATTTTTTGTGTTAATTTAGACACTTTAGTGATTTGTTTATCAAATTACTTCAAGAAAAGATACAATTTGATGCAATTATGCCGTTTATGCTTTAGTTGCCTTATTCTACCCATTTATGCAGGAAAATAAAAGCAAGGATCAAGAAATCACCTAAGATGCAAAGAAATCCAAAGGCTAACTTGCTTAGAGCGAGCCAACTCGCTTAAAGCAAGAAAACAGCAGAAAGCTTGGCTCTCAGCACGCTTTCAATTGGCCAGGAGTGAGTCCCGGCAAAGAGCAACTCGCTTGGAGCGAGCAAACACGCTATGAAAATTTGTAGCTACATCTAACCTTGTAGTTTTTGTATTCAAACAAGCTATTATGTAACCTATTGATCATTTAATATATGGTTCTAGGTCTTTTATTTGATATTGTTATTATTCTTGTATTTAATGTTTTATTTAAGATTTGAAATGTTATTGAAAAGTACTTTTGAATCTAGGGTTATAATAATAATAATCTATTAAAGCTTTTATTCTAGACATAGAGTTTAGGTCTTGGTAATCACTTTGAAATCAAGAACTTAATGTTATTGGATCATTTAATAGATTGAGAAATCATCGATTAAACGATACGATTGAACTCATGAAGTTATTTAGACATAAATGACGATCGAAATCATGACATTATTTAGACATGAATAATGTTGTTGAGTGATTGTGATAATATCAATTAAAAAGCTAGAATATGTTATGTGATTACGAGAATGCAGTTGTTACACTTGGTTGAAGAACTCTAACCCCAAGCGAAATGGTCCTATCTCATCTCTATTTATTTTAACGTAGATTAGTTAGAATAGTTTTAAACAAACAAACTTTTAAACCAAACTTGAGATGATAAACGACGTTCAATGAGTTATGATATACGCTAGTCCCTGTGGAGACGATACTAATATACTTACGTGTAGATAGAAATACGATCCGTAAAAATCTTACATCAGTATTGTAGTGAATGTGAATATGTACAACACACATGGAAAATTTCGTCCAAAAAATCTATTATTAGTTGTGATCTATAAATTATTGTGATGTCATTTAATTAATATTTAAAAAATTACATTGGGTGTGGGTCCATCGGTAATAATAGATTTTTTCAATGAATTCTTTCACGTGTATTGCAATATTTAGAATAGAGTTTTGCTAGAAGACATCCATGAAGGTGTCTTTTACCAACCCACACTTCAAGGTGTGATTTCCATTTTTTAGTTATAACTTTGCTAAAAGATATCTTCATAAAAATTAAGGAGTGATATTTGTACAAACAATTTCATACAACTATTGTGACAACCACTTTTCTCTTCTTCTTATTGGACAAAAACAATGGAGAGAGAATGAAGAAGAAAAATAATAAAAACAAATGTGAGTATGAGAGAGAGTTGTTTCAAAAGTTGTTAAAAAGTAGATGTACAAATATCATTTCTGATAAAAATTAATGGTGTCTTTTAACAAACGTCCATAAAATAACTTGCTAAAAGACACCTTCATAAAAAGTGGCTTGTTGCAAAACCCTTTAAAATATGGGTTATGGTAATAAATATCCTTAGACAATGAATTCTTTGATAAATAAGTATTCTTTTAAAGTTAAACTTTGCGTTAGTTAGAAATGGTTTCAGTAAAGTTAAAATTGACTTCGACAAAATTGAAATACTTACAACAAATTCAAAATATAAATGTGTTCTCGATAAAATATGTGTTTGGTATACCGTTTGCACTCAAGAATTACATTTAAACACATCTCCCGATGCAAATTTTACTGCAAAAGCCAAACTCTACAGATTGTAGCTTCGGTGCAAATGGCATTTTTTCAATTCCACCGCTACAACAAACACAGTCAAAGTCAAATTTTGAGTTTCCCTTAATTTTGTGTGGGAAGTTTTTCTAAAAATGCCCGCAAACTTGAAATTTAGAGAGTTTGAGAACTATAGGACATACAAGTTGGGGATAATAGCTAAAATTTTCTGATAACAATTATGTTTTCTAACTCATCCTTCATGGGCTGCTCAAGCATCTTTACTTGTTTGGAGTTGTATGGAAAAGTAAGTTGCAGCTCTTGATTATGGTTTAAAAACCATATTAGGAAAAGGCAATGTCTCCTTTTGTTACGATAATAGGTTTGACTTGGAGAGATCGTGTGATACTGTGACCTTGTCCCCCTCTGTTCAAATTTTAGGAGACCAATTATAGATCGAAGGATTAATGTACTTCCATAATCTTCTCTTACAGCCCCCACCATTTTGAATCTGCAACGTGATACACATAATACTTGTAAGTAATTTATTTTCGGTTAAAAAAGAATACCTTTTTTTTTGACAAAAATACACTTATTTATTATTTTAGGAAAAAAAAATATCACAGAATTTCGCTTTATTATTAAGATAAAGTGCTATCTAGTGATCAAACTACTTAACTCTTAAATAGCTTATCCTATTTTTAAAAAACAAAAAGTTAGGATTATCCAATCCATTAATATATGTTGGTGCGGCTTAATGGGACCTCTGCTTTTCTTAAAAAAAAAAAAAAATCATAATGGCCGCAGGCAATAAAAGAGACAGGGCAAAGATAATGCAAGTTTGTGCGATTAAAGAAAAGAATAAATAGCCAAAAATAGTGATAGCCACTTAACCCAGCTGACCATAGAATAAGGGTATACTTTGCTTTTGTTCTAGGGCTTACATAAACTTGAAAGAAAAAGGGTTAGATTTATTTTGATACTCCATATTCGTATTAGCGGCGAGTTTAGTAAAATCACGTGAGTCACATGATTTTGTAGAGGAAAATGCTATCAAATATCTTTTAAAGGGTGTTTTTTTCTTTGTTATAAATTTTATTTTTGGGATTAACTTTCTTAAGAATATAACGATGGGAATCTTTTTTCAAGAGATGTTTAAGAAAAGTGTTTGACAACACTTTAAGTTTTTGGGAATGATCTGTTAAAATTTCTATCAATTACAATTATTTTAAGTATTTATAAAAAATCATGTTTCATCGTGTGTATAAATGGATGTTTATTTTTCTAATCAATTAATATAATATGTACCAAAAAATAACAATAAGTACATGTAAAAGAAGAAAAAGAAAGTGTTACGGCAGTTAAGGTATGGGGTTAGTGGATTAGTAGGGTTAACACATTATTTTGCACAAAATAACCGACGGGAATGAAGTTTCCCATGAATAAAAGTACGGCTTTCATAGGAAAAAAGTATTCCTAGGTATGATTTTTTCCTTGGAATATATATTTTTTTCCTTTATAATAAACATATAATTATTTCCAACCTCCTATTTTCAAGAATAAGTTTTACAACTCCCAAATAAATGCACCCTTAACGCATAAATATAAGATGTTTTCTAGAGTGTCTTTGCAATTAATTAGGACACTTTGTCGGTGTGTTATCACTATTTCACTTCTAAGCAACATTGTCCAAACATCACTGTTCATCTGGATGACGACGTTTCTTTTCATCTTTTTTGGATGTAAAAAATAGTATAAAATTATAATATGATCTTAAACTATAGATGTGAGGCATACAATAAAATTAAGTGGAACCTATTTTAGAGGGAGGCATACAATGAAATTAAGTGGAACCTATTTTAGAGGGTGGCATTTAGCCTGGGACAGTGAAGTTGTTTCATATCATGGGAAACTTTTTTTTGACCATCAGATTAAAGAGGAACACATATTTTATGATGGTCTGCCCACACTATATCATCCATCAACATTCTATCTCCTCCATTCCCCATTCATGCAGTCACCCACCACACCCATTGTTTCCTGCTAATTTAGTCTACTAAATCAAATCTAGTTAATATGTGTGATTCTTATGTTTGAAAAAAAACGCAAACCACATCAATAACTTTTCTTTATTCATATGTTTGATTCTTATGAACTCTAGTTAATATTGGTAGTAGAAAATACAAAAGTAAATAATTGATGCAGCTCAATCTTCTCTAGCATGTCAATCCTCCTCCTGTGAAGACAATAAAATTCCAAACCCGTGGCACAAGAACCCAACAACATATCAACCATTCCCTAAGTTGAAAAACCCTCAAACTCTTCCTCACCTCAAATAAAAATGAAATTAGATCTGGAAAATGAAATAAATCAGAGAAAAAGTTTATAATCTAGAAACAATAACAACATTCATATCACGTAAAGCATATTGCTTAAAACCTTTCAAACTCATCACTCTCAATTTTCACACATTAAATTTCCATTACAAATCAAATTACCTTCTTTTATTGTGGGATTCAAGTGAAAAATATCAAATCAAAATAAATATATAATATAAAATAAATAAGAAGATTGGTTTATGAGAAATTGTGAGTGGTAAAATAATAAATTTGGTATTTCATTTCTCATTTTGGGAGAAAAAAACTATAAAGAGAGTGAGGAGAGATGGTTGTCGTGATTTAGAAGAGTTAGGACAATGAACTTGATGTTGTTGGTGGAGTGGTGGTGGTGGTGGTGGGTTAGTGGAAATCACGTTTTTTGTTTGAAGGAAATTTTGATGCCATTGAAGGCGGGGAGTAAGTGAGAATGAAGGATAGAAGGGTGATGGAAGTGAAAGATAATGTGAAAAAATATAGTGTTGAGAGTGTATGATAAGAATATGTTATTTATTTGATCTAACCATTAAAAATAATTTTCCCATTATGGGAAACAACTTTCCATTCTTATACTAAACCTCACCATTTTAGAGTTTTAAATGAGGGCGACATTTCACATGAGAAGGTATAAACTTTCCCTCCATAGAAAAGTTCACGTTAGCCATTAGATTAACTGAATAATACAATCTTATTATACACTTTTAACACTAGATTATTTCTTTTACACCTTCTCTCATTCCTCTCCACCACCACCAAATCCATACCTTCTTCTCATGTTCCAAATTCAAGGTTCACATGTTTTAGCTTTTTTCCACTTAATTCAAACACGCGTTTTATAGAGTTAAATACAACCAATAAATTTTGTTACTTTAATCCTCTCGAAAAAGAATATTACTTATGTTGTAACTATTTATTTTTTCCTATAATATCTATATTTCAATTACTAGTATTTCTTTCTCTACAACAGATAACCAAAAGTAATATAAAGTATTCCCTCTGTCCCTATATCTAAGTATACATTTGACTTTATTTTTGCTTCTAAATGTAAATCCCTTTTTAAATTACTAGATGCATTTATTATTTTTTTCCTAAACAGACCCCTAATTAATACTACTAACACACAAAACAGACACATTAATTACATTGACAACTTTTCTTAAGAAATGTGAAAAATGCAAAGGGGGCTTAGATATAGGGACGGAAAAGTAATAATTAATGTTATATTAGACTTAAAAACAAGACAATTCGAAACAATTTTGTTTCACTAACAAGAAATTAAAAGGAAAACACATAAAGGTTTAATTTTATTTTTTATAAAATAATTAATAACAGTGGAATTCGCTTAGAGGTAAAATTCAACTCAATTAAAAGGAATAGAGAAATGATACTTAAACAACCATTTTTGACAACTTCATCTCTTATATTCACATTACTTTTTTACTTTGTCTCTCTATTGCTTTGATTTTTGTGTCAATACCCCATTTCTTTTGTAAAATTTTGATTGTCACAAAATTATCACATATATAGATGTTCAAATAATACAACTGAAAAGAATATTACAAGGGATTACAACAACTGTTACATTCTCACCCACTTTGTCTGTATGAATATAAGTGATTGTTGTCGTTACTGTTTAAATTCTAAAAGACCCTTCACTGAAGAATCTAGAAGGTCTTCTATACCATTAGTGACAAACAAATAACATAGGTTCTTTCTTTGTCATTGTATCATTGAACTTTGAAGAGAAAAAATGGGGAGAACAAGGTGCTTCTTAGACATTAGCATAGGTGAGGAACTAGAAGGACGAATATTGGTCGAACTTTACAACGATGTTGTTCCCAAAACTGCTGAAAATTTCAGAGCTCTATGTACTGGTGAAAAAGGCATTGCTCCCAATACTGGGGTATCCCTCCATTTTAAGGTACTCTCTTTTTTCTTATGATCCATTATCGTTTTTTATTCAATTCTTGTTTTTTTACCTATCAAAGACTCTTTTTTTGTTCTGTTTTGATTCTCAGAATTATTGTTGATTGTAAAGATCTGTACTTTGTTGTAATCTAAAAAAAGGGTTCAACTTGAATTTGGACCATCAATTCTGAAAAGATGATTGTTCCCTTTATTCTTTTGATTGTTGTGATAACTTTTTTAATCTAAAAGTTTCTTCTTTATTGGTGGAGGTGAATTTTTCTATATTGTTTGATAATATTCCTCCACCAATATAATCAAAGAAGAATTTGCTAATTTAAAAGTTTTGATTGGTACATTTGGGATACCTTTTGGATACTTTGGGTTGCATTTTCAAAAACTTGTCTTAAAGTTTTTCCCAGAGCCTTGTTCTTCATTATGTTATGAGCAGAACTGCATAAGTGAAGTGCAGTGCTCACTCCTTTATTCATTCTTTGATGATTTAAGAAAAAGTGACACGTTTGTGAGATATTAGTGGAGATGTATACGATACATTTGATGATGGCGGTGATGCATTTCTTAAATTGGTAGTGTTGTTTCTGTACAATTAGACAGAAGCTATGTTGGTGTGGATGATAGAATGGGAAATGGGAAGATGGAATTGTTAAAATTGGTATTAGTACAGTGAATAGTAAGCAATTGAACTTGAACATAGTCAAGGCTTACTTTAAAAAGAAGTAATGATATTTTGTGACATTTTGACATAGGTTGGGGAAATAAACACATTTATGATATATTTACGATGAAAATTATATACTTTTGATATGGATAAGAGAAAGATATGTATGTCTCCACTCTCCATGATTTTTTGTTATGATCACAGTTATTTTTCTTTTTGTATGCTTTCATCATCATTTGAACAATATAGTTACATATTGAAAATATCAAAGTCTCTTTACAAATATTAGATGTTTATGTAGAGTGCATTTTTTTTCTTCTGCTTCATATCTTTATTTTTTAAGAATTTCATGTATCCTTGTATTCATGCCGTATCGTGCTTATATGCTCCTTTCATATCGATCAAAATTATATAGTAATATAGTTTATATATATCTATACATGCAAACGAAACTTTGTATTGTAATAATGTAATTTGTAACTCAAATATATTTCACTCGTGTTGCTTGTACAGTTGTATAGGGCATCAATGTCTATCGAAGTACATCCTAATTTCTAAGTTTGTTCATGATATTAAAACCACCTTGCGTATTTTCTAAAAAAAATATTATCTCTTGAAAAGTAAATCGCCTATATTAGCTCGAGGGTCAATTATTGAATTCATTTAATATTCTGTTGTTATTTTCAGGGATCTTGCTTCCATCGTATTGTTAAAGGCGCTATGATTGAAGGAGGTGATATATCTGCTGGAGATGGTACTGGAGGAGAATCTATATATGGACTCAAGTTTGAAGATGAAAATTTTGAAATGAAGCATGAAAGGAAAGGGATGTTATCAATGGCAAACTCTGGTCCTAATACAAATGGTTCTCAGTTTTTCATCTCTACTACCCGAACCGCTCATCTAGATGGTAAGCATGTTGTATTTGGGAAAGTAGTTAAAGGAATGGGCGTAGTCCGTTCAATTGAGCATGTTACGACCGGAGATGAGGACCGTCCTGTTCTTGATGTTAAAATTGTGGATTGTGGAGAAATTCCCGAAGGAGAAGATGATGGCATAACTAACTTTTTCAAAGACGGTGATACTTATCCCGATTGGCCAGCAGATCTTGCCGAGATCCCTAGTGAACTTGAATGGTGGCTTAAATCTGTTGACTCAATCAAAGCTTTTGGTAACGAGTGTTACAAGGTATATTGCTGCTATCCTAATTATGAAATTAGCTCTATTATTATTTTCTGAGATATGAATTAAATATTTATAATTTCTTTTCCCGACAGAAACAAGATTACAAAATGGCTCTAAGGAAGTATCGAAAGGCTTTACGTTACCTAGATATTTGTTGGGAGAAGGAAGGGATTGATGAAGGTATGCTTCCTTTTTCTACTATTTATTTCACTTTACAGTGCAATGTGTAACAACTATGCTACAAATGCACTTGACATCCTTTAGACATGATAAGTAGGTTTATTTATGGTTTTGCAGAGAAAAGTTCAGGTTTAAGAAAAACAAAGTCTCAGATATTTACAAACAGCTCAGTAAGTTGGAATTTACTACTACACTGGTCAGATAAATTTAAAGTGCACCTATATTAACTGACTTTGATGTTTCTCATTCTACTGATTTTATTTTTTTACAGGCTTGTAAATTGAAAATAGGAGATGTTAAAGGAGCACTGTTGGACACAGAATTTGCAATGCGTGAAGGTCATAACAATGCAAAAGCTTTGTTTCGCCAAGGACAGGTTGGTATGGCTATTGAAGAGCTTTGAATCATCATATGGTGCTTGTCACCCTTTACTATGTCAGGCTTCTAGTTTCAGGTATTTAACGTGTCCTGCTTTTTTTCTCTGATAATTATGTTACTTCCATTTCACCAGGCATACATGGTACTGAATGACATTGATGCTGCAGTTGAAAGCTTTAAGAAGGCACTGACCTTAGAGCCAAATGATGGTTAGTTATTATGAACATACTATTTTGGATCAAACCTTTGTTGTGTACTTTTCTGTGCTATAAGTGATTGCATTACACTATATTATTTATTAGTCATGTCATAATTGAGAGTCAGTGTTCTCAACATACACAGACAAAAGGATTAATGATTTTTTTCATGATGCAAGCTGAAAATTTATGTCCAAATGACCACGTAATAGGGGGAAAATGTTCAGGAAGATAAAATGAACTCATTGGTTATTTTGTGAAGAACTAAAATTTATGTGCTTGTATATGGCCATTTACACCTAACCTTATAATATTTTGTGCAAGTCCTTTAATCTAGAGTTTTCTGTTGCTTACTTTATATGTTGCTATGTTCAGCTGGAATAAAAAAGGAACTAGCTGCTGCCAGGAAGAAGGTGGATGCATATTTGAAACAAGCATTGAAGCATTATATATACTTTTCTGGAATCTATCTAACTGGTTATATTTATTGCAGATATCTGATAGGACTGATCTAGAGAAAAAAGCATTTAGTAAGATGTTTCAAAAGCACAAAGGTTAGTCTCAAATAATATACGGTCAGGCACACGTAAATTACCGTGAAACAATATAATGCAACGACATTTACACGAGGCAATATAATTTAACTCGCGTCTTTTGTTGATATATAGCTTCTTTGTTCTTTTCAGGTTTATGTTGAACAATCATATCATTGCAACATATACATACAAAAAGGTAAAAGGTTTGGGTTTGAACCCATTGTTACTTAAAGTATTGAGAATGAGGTTCACATGAAATAGGTCAATAAATGAAACTTTAAGCCAACAATTTTGTTAACATTTTCTTTTACTGTGATCAACTGATCATTTTAATTATTGGGTGGTGATTCTAGTCATTGAAATGTAATTTTGTTGATGGACCACAGAAATTGTTCTATATGTGATTTTGATACCTATTATTGAGAACTTACACTTACACAAGTGTAATTTAGTACTTTTATTGTTTAGAAACCCAACTGTAATTTAGTACTTGTTGTTAGCATATCTTAATTAAGCGTTTAAGTTAATTTATTTCGTTGATTATTGTGGTTAATATGTAAACTTGTATCCAATTGAGTTAATTTATATAGCTCAAGTTGTATATCACTGAGGGTCAACTCATGAACAAGTCAATTCATCTCATATAAGATGAATCTAGTTGTTGATTTAAACAAGTTGAACTGGGAAAAAAGTTGCATCAAACTCGAATTGAATTTCGAACTGAATAAATATTTATTGGCTCGACTCAACTAATTTCCAACACTTCCACCGAGCCAGCATCATCATTGCATCACTCAGATGTCTGTATTTCATTTTACATTGTTTACGAATTTGAATGTGAAATTTCCTACCCACTATACTCAGATGTGCATTAATAGTAAGAAAAATACCTGGTTTGACCTCATAAAATTCAAACCTCATAATAGCAAGACGACCCCATTTGACCTTTTCCTCGTAATAATTCCCACTATTTGTGTTACTATGTGAAATCTATACCAATTATCAACCCATTCTCTCTACTACTGGATTAGCTTTTTAAGGGAAAAAAATCTAGATAAGTAAATGAAAAATAAATAAATAAAGGGTAATGCTAACTAGTGCTTGAGCACCGGTTAAGGAAGCCAAAAGAGAAAATTTTAAGCCAAAAGAAGAAGTATAACTTTAAATACCAATATTACCCTTTTTGGGTTGCTGTTTAAGCATTTAATGCATTACTATATTTGACTTCTTAACCATTGTCTCGGAAATACTGGTTAGCATGACCCATAAACAAAATGTTATGTATGTAACATAAATCCAAGCAATGGAGACAAAGTTTAAAATTATGACAAAGTATATTATTAAAGAAAGAAACTTGATCTAGTACTCTGCTTTTCATATCTCGATCAAACAATTTTATCTTTGAGTTTAAATTCATAAAACTCTCCAATGATCTACATACATCTATTGAGAATTTGAGATCATTTGTTTAATTAATTAAACCACACGGCATATAACAAAACTATTTAAATCATTTGTCTTTTGAAAGATTTAATTTAGTTCATTTTTTAAAA
>Ga0315913_1006368_pt1 | contig 14283 bp, 10 predicted proteins | sample MpolsnodulesMG_FD_207736 | JGI IMG/M metagenome (GOLD analysis project Ga0315913, IMG submission 207736) | Medicago polymorpha root nodule microbial communities from Los Angeles, California, United States - small nodules | ecosystem: Host-associated > Plants > Roots > Nodule | place: USA... | reverse complement strand
TTATTGTATATATATAATATATATATATATATATATATATATATATATATATATATATATATATATATAAGAGGATTAAATCCCAAGTATTACACCAAGAAAAGGAAAAAAAAACATCAAAAAACCCCAAAGAAAAACCACTAGCACTCTCAAAATGCCAAAACCCCTAACAATAACTCCTCAAAGAACCAACACCACCAACAGTGATCAATTAGGCACCCGATAGTGATACTGCTTCAAACGTACAACTTTGACCACCACTCAAGTTCCGATTTATCGGAGGAGACATCACAACAACCTAAAGGGACCTGAGTCACAAACTTGCTCCCGACCTCGAATCAAAAACGATCAGCCCACAAGACTCCCAACACAAGTCAAAAAGGCACCCCTCAACTCACGAATCACCAGAGCAGACACCTAAAAAAAGGCGGAACAATAGCACAAAGTGAACCAGCTCGAACACAAAAGAATCAAAACAAGCCACCAAATCGACCTGCATCACCACCACCTGAATAGACCGGCGCACACCCCAACACTCGGCTAGACAACCACAAACCGCCACGATCCTTACGACGAAGAACGATCCGGGAGTTGCGAAGAAGGAAGATTAATCGTGAAGGACTTGCACCCACCTGCAACCGAGCAGTCAGAAAGGCTTAAGGTGCAACAGACGACTACTTCGTCAACACGAAGCATCTGCATCCCTAGCTCTTTCGAGCAACAACAACCAAGCAAGCAAAACCTAATCCAAGAGCAGGAGGCCTCCAGTGGCAAGGCTCCGAAGGAACAAAACGACAACGCCGATAGAGCACAAGAAAGTGAACCACCAAAAGGCTAAGGGAGATTTAAATAGCCTCGACCCTAGACTCTAGACAAAACACAACCAAACACAAACAAACCAGGAAGACAGCTGAGCGGAGAACCACCAAAAGGCTGAGGAAGATCTAAACTGTCTCGACCTTAGACCCGAGAAAGAGCTCAGAACCTAAAACACAAACACAACAAAACAAATACAAACAAAACAGACCAAAATGCAGAGCAGTGAACCACCAAAGGGCTGAGGGAGACCTTAAACAGCCTCGATCCGAGTCCCTTGACAGAACACAACCCTAACACACAACCACAACACAACAAACAAACATAACAACCACACAACAACCAAAACACACAGCCGACGAAACTAACAACAAAACCAGCAAGCACACACTAACAAAAACAACCACGGAGAGGTGAGACACACACACACCACCACAGACCAAAGGGAACAGACAAGAGAAGAAGATGAACCACCAAAACAGCGGTGCTGCTCCACCTCCCTCTACAAGACCGAACCAAGGACAACCCAAACACCACCACAACAGCGTTGAAGAAGAAACAACCTTCAAACTTCAACAACCCCAAAAAACAAACTCAAAAGAAAACAACAAATAAGGCAGATCAAGGAGATGCGCACAACAGCTCCGTCCACCGTTGCTCGAAAGAACAAAGCCACTACGAGCAAGCCTAAAACAACCAACGCGCCGGAAGAACAGGAGATCCGATGATGTGAAAACCGCAACAACCACACCACCACCACCACCGTAACACCACCCCCACGCAACACCGCCGCCGCCACCTCCTAAACACCACCATGAAAACACCACCACGAACCAACATCACCGCCTCACAAAACAACACCTCCAAACCGAGCCTGAGACAACACCACCACCACACACGACTACACACCACCGGAACCACCTAACCGTAGCCTCCTCACAACCTCCAACAAGATCTGAAGCCAGATCCGGCGAGGACAGGAAAGCCGGAAAAGAAGGGGGTACGAACGGAGCAGAGCCGGGGGAAGAGGATAGTGGTGCAGAGACACAGTCTCAAGGCACCACCGCGCCAGATCTACATCCTGGCCGGCCGAAATTTGGATAATGGGAGGAGAGAGGCGTCAGTAGTGTTAACTTGTTGTAGAGAGAAGCGAGAGCGTCAAAGTTAGAGAGAGGTTTTTTACGATATATGAGGTAAAGTTGTTAGACTCTATATAAGTTCTTTATAGTTAAACTATTAGAGATATAAATATTTAAATGACTTCGGCAAGATTCGACTCTAATGAAATCCACAATATATCCTTAGGTGAAGTTTACCATTAAAGATGCTCTAAAATGTCTTTAGTGGTTTCAGAGTGTTCAAAATGTTCCAGTCAAGTAATAATCGAGCACATGTTTTTGCGTACAAGATTTGGAATACAAAAAAATTCCACATTATTTAACTATTCAAAAAAGATATATATTTTTTGAAATAAAAAAGGATGTTATTTAACCATTTTTGTTTCTATCTTTTCATATTTTTGTAAGAGTTTTTATATAATCTAAAATTTTGTGACCATAAAAAAGGGATTTGGGTCCTCTCATATTCATTCTCTTATAATGTATGTCCATCCTATCTTAATCTCAACAATTTACTAACTTTTCACAGAAAAAAAATGTTCTTAGCAAGACATCAATTATTCTAATTATTTTTTCGTAATATACGATAAAAAAGTCATAACAATCCAGCATCACTAGAGATTTCTAGCGACAGATTCACAAGCTGGTTCCTTGTTTTCGTAAGACGTCTACCGACCCACTCTGAACTGTATGATCATGGCATTCCCAATGGCGTACGTTGATCTAACCCCAGAACCATTCATAGCAGAAATTAGAATGTGAATACAGTGAGTTAGTTGGTTATTCCAAAACTTTTGGAAATTCCATGCCTTGAATAAAGAGAATCGACAGTTTAATTAAGTTCAATTAGCATGTGCAAATGAAAATTTCTAGCAAAACCTAAAGAAAAATGTTGTGTCCTATTTTTATTTTATTCTTAGCGTGTCCTAATATGAAATATCATTGTTGAAAATTGAAAGTAAGGGTATGTTTGCGTGATGAATGAATAATCAAGGTAAGTCTAAGGGTGCGCCTGATGCGTAAAACTTAAGTACTCCGTACAAAACACAACTACACAACATAAGACATAACACATTTTATATTTTATGGTATTAAATAATTTTTGGTCTTATATCATTTTTGGTGGACAAAATGTTGTTTTGCTTTCCATCAAAAAAAAATATTGTTTTGATATTTAGACAACTTGCACGTGGAACAAAAAATTGTGTTGTAGTTTGGTAAGGGACAAGAATTTTGGATTTTATCCTATCCATTGCCTCCATTTTGTCCTGTCCCTAACACAATTTTATAAATCAAACAATGTACAACTTGAGTTGGCTTGTCCTTCGTTTTTAACAAATCAAACACACCATTAGTATAATTATTAGATACAAGTCTATTTTATAGTATGAGTCGCTTGATTCTAGAAGGATTTAGTTAGATCCAATACAATGAGTCATTATTTAGTTTATCAGAGAATATGCCAAATTCTTGCATATATAAGTAGAGAATCGGTGAATGTAAGAATTATCAAAGAAATTAGTTGTTAGAATAATCTTAGTGTAGCTTATATTCTCTCTTTTAAAATATTATCTTTTCCATTAATGAACGACTCAAAAATTGTTTATAACAGTATGGACGAAGTTTTAGTGTCAGAATTTTTATTTATTTAAACTAGCAGAATGAGGAAAACGTTAGTGCTCTCTTTCCGCAAAACATCTCTTTTGGTTCTTTAAAATTGACAAAAATTCTAGATTAGTCATTTAAGTTTTTTAAGTTTTAAATGAATTTTTTTAAGTTTTTCTAAGTTTCAAATAGGTCCTTTAAATTTTAAATAGGTCATTTGACTTGTTCATTCATCACACTTATTTAACGTTTTTTTTTTAGTTTTTAAGTTTCAAATATGTCCTAAAAATGGTAATACGGACCTATTTAAAACTTAAAAAACTTAAATGATTAATCAGATATTTTTGTCAAACTAAAAGGACTAAAAAATGTATTTAACCGCTTTTAAATTATGCTTAACTATTTTTTTAATTAAAGTTTAAATATATTATACAAAAGACAAAATTGTAATTTGAATAGCTTAAATAAAAGGTGTTTACCAAAAAAAGATAAAAAGTGAAAAGTAGAATTGGACAATAAAATTTCAACCCAAAATCGTCCCTTTAATATAAATATAGATTACAAATATTATAAAATATTTTTAATGATGAATGAAGTGTAATTGAGGTCTTATATAATCCTTTATCACGTTGTTATTTCAATGTTTCTCCTAAAATAAAATTCTGTTATTCTAATTATTTAAAAATATCAAATAAATATTAAAATATTGATTGAACATTTTAAAATCCTTCCATTCTAAAACCTTTCAAAAACTTATTTTTTAATATATTATACTCTCGATTTTTAAATACATGTTACATTCAACTAATATACAATTTTGATCATTAATATCTTTAGTTATCTATAATAAAAAATTATAAAAATTTATATTTTAAAAATATCCATTGAGACAAATTAAACATGTTATATACAAACATTTATTTTTATATATTAATTTAAAATATGATGAAAGTAAATCACATGAATAATACACATGGACAAGTTACTACATGTAAATAGTTCATTAGACCTAGTAACTTAAATTTTTTTTTTAAACAGACCTGGTAACTTAATTGGTGATGAGACTTTGCCGTTGCATTTTTGTTACTTCAGTCAAGCACGCAGATGAATAATCGCAAGCGCACGAAACATCTAGAAAAGCAATGAAATACTGTTATGTTATTTTATGTGACAACTTGTATAACAACTAAAATATACAAAAAAATCTAAGTTTTAGTACAAAAGTCAAAGAAATAGAGGGATGAAATAAAAACATAATATAAGTATGACAAAGAAAATTGTTATAAAAATTGTCATAAATTAATAGTTCAAATATTATTTCTCATTTATAAAACAGAAATAAAACTCTAGAGCAACTGTTGACCCACCAAGAAAAAGAAAGAACCCATCTGCGGGCCCCAATTGAACCTAGTCCACACAATTTTCCTAGCGGTTGACGGTTATACTTATACTCTTGTTCCAGAAACGTCCTTTGCTTTTCATGCAACTTGTCCTTGCCATTAGTTTTTAATAATTTACTTTTACATTTTTTTTAATTTAGTCCTCCTATTTAAAATATGACTGTTTTGGTTTTAAAAATTAGTCATGTTATTTGTTTCAAATGATCGTGGTTCATAATAATCTCATGATGAAAAATGATTAATATCTATTATAACACTGTAACAAAATATCTTCTAACACAAATTTGTACGTTAAGATACTAACAAGTTTATTTTATTAAATGATGATAATAGTTAAACCAGATGATTAATATTAGTTAGTAAAAACTAAGTCTATAATATGTAAAGTAACACAACCTTCTAGCAATAACTATGTAGGCTTTCTTTTTTCTCTATATAAACCCACACTCTGGGCACCAATTTCAACCATAGCCAAGTTAGCCATCAAGTTAAGCTCGTTTTTGGCTACTTTAGAATATTCCCACAAGTTAAATTGTCTTTGTCATTAAACTAGCTAGTAACCAAGCTCAATCTCTCATCAATCACCATGGCACCACCAAGCATAACCAAAACAGCTACACCCATAGATGTAATAGGCCTCGTCGATATAACTAACCCACCCTTATCCATCACCTTAAACGACTCATGTTTTCTTGCAAATGGCCACCCTTTTCTCACTCAAGTCCCACCCAACATAACAACCACCACCCCTTCCCCTTTTCTCCATAATTCCAAATCCAGCTACAATACCACGTTGCAACATGGTTGCTTCGTTGGTTTCAACACCACCGAACCCAAAAGCCACCACGTGGTTCCACTTGGCAAACTAAAAGGAATCCGGTTCATGAGTATATTCCGGTTTAAGGTTTGGTGGACAACTCACTGGACCGGAACCAACGGACATGAGTTAGAACATGAAACACAAATGTTAATTCTTGACCAAAACAAATCCCTTGGACGCCCCTATGTTTTACTTCTCCCAATCATCGAAAACTCCTTCGGAACCTCTCTCCAACCAGGTGTCCATGATTACGTGGACATCTGTGTGGAGAGTGGTTCAACACATGTCCTTGACTTCCATTTCAAATCATGTCTTTACATCCACGTCAGCAACGACCCCTACCGTTTAGTAAAAGAAGCAATGAAAGTAATCCAGGCCCACTTAGGAACATTCAAATTACTTCAAGAAAAAACACCACCGAATATTATTGACAAATTCGGTTGGTGCACGTGGGATGCATTTTATTTGAAAGTGCATCCCAAAGGCGTGCAGAAAGGTGTTAAGGGTCTTACTGAGGGTGGATGTCCACCGGGTCTAGTCTTAATAGATGATGGATGGCAATCCATTTGTCATGATGATGATCCAATAACGGACCAAGAAGGTATGAACCGAACCTCAGCTGGGGAACAAATGCCATGTAGGCTAATAAAATATGAAGAAAATTATAAATTTAGAGAATATAAAAGTCCTAAAAATGAATGTAACAAAGGTATGGGTGGTTTTATTAGGGACTTGAAGGAAGAGTTTAAGAGTGTTGAGAATGTTTATGTTTGGCATGCACTTTGTGGGTATTGGGGTGGGGTTAGACCTAAAGTGAAGGGCATGCCCGAAGCTAAGGTTGTTACTCCGAAGCTATCTCCGGGGCTGAAGATGACAATGGAGGATTTAGCGGTGGATAAGATTGTTAATAATGGTGTGGGATTAGTGCCGCCAAATTTAGCCCAAGAAATGTTTGAAGGGCTTCACTCTCATTTGGAATCGGTGGGCATTGACGGTGTTAAGGTTGACGTTATTCATGTAAGTCTTCTAAAAATTGTCTCTTGTCTTGTTACATTTTGTTTGTTTTGTTTCTCAATTATGATTATTATTTTTTTAAATTGATTCGGTAGTATATGACTTTTTTGATTATTTTCCCACCAACAAATTACATGTTTTTAATTTTTAAATGAGTCTATAATTTACGGAGGTGCGTCGGTGTGGGTCAGATCATACATTATATGAATAGAACGCATTTATTTTTGTGGTCCTAACTCCTAAATGATCTTATACCTAGTAGGTTTATTTCTGTTTGTTTGTACAAAATATACTCACTCTTCCATGTTTGACAAGGCAAATACGAACACGATTACTTAGGCTTGTTAGCGGTGGTTCACTTCATGGTCATTTGACTTGAGTAGTAGTCTTTGTAATGAATAAAAGGTTACAAATGATATCCCTAAATGCTGCTCCTAGAGAACAAGTGTATCTCAAATTTTATTTTTAAACGACATGCTCAACATTTAATCCCTAAAAAAATACAAAAGACATGCTTGACATCATTTTCTTTGTATTCATGTGTTAGTCTAATTGATAATGGACTACGAACACTATACATGTACCAACTATTGGGGTATTGCAGGGTTGAAACTTGAAAGCCATTTCTCTCGAGTAGAATGGTTGTCGATATAAGTCTTTTCCCTTGACACTTGTAGCCTTCCTAAGATCACCCATGGTAAGTATACGTGGATCAATAGAATTTTTATTCAATAGAATTTGGCAATTTCACGTACAAAAGATGCATTTTAGAAGTTGACAAATAGCATAGTACTAAGTACTAACTAGTTCACAATGAAGTGTCTCTCGCTTACTTTTGACCCTATACGATTTAGACAAATATTAAGCTACATACAAAGATCAAATAATCAAATGATACCATATTCTACATCAAAATTCTTACGTCAAACAACATTTCTCTTCACAAATCGAGCCCTTTCTTTTATTTATTTTCACTTGAATTCATATGAACGCTCAATTTTTCTTTAAATTTTAATTTTGGCTCCTTCTAATTACCTTGGTGATTTATGCTACATTCTTCCTTTTTGTTTTAAAATTGCCTGAATGCCTGGTAAATTTTCATATAACGCAATTTTGAGAGATAATTTATGTATATTTTTTATTGGGTTTGAAACATGAGCTGGGTAAATAAACAATTCTAGAGGGCATGTTCTATGCATCATGGGCCTCAAGTTAAGCTCATGCATAACTAACACGAGCATGTTTGCTAACACGGTACAATAGTGATTCTTGCGTCCTTAAGCCAATTACGATGATTTTCACCAATTGAAAGTAGAGACGTCCCGATGAGTTCCAAGACCCAACTCCCCAAAACTTTTGTTGGAATACCAAAATATATAAAAAAAATTAAAATAAAGAGATGGGTGAATGTATCTCAATGAGACAAATTGTACACTTTAGAGGTCACAACAAAAGCTATACATTATACATTTTAGAGCTTCACAAAATTATGATGTCAATGTGATTTTGTCCAACTTAAAATGAATCCAAATATGCTAAATTTTATTCAAATCAAGAAACAAGCACAAGGTTTGAAACAGATGAGTTATATATAATTGTTTAGATGATTTCAAAGCTCAACATAACATTTGGTGTATTTTCCTTTTGCAGTTGCTTGAGATGCTATCAGAGGAATATGGTGGACGTGTTGAGCTTGCTAAAGCCTATTACAAAGCACTAACCTCATCAGTGAAGAAACATTTCAAAGGCAATGGAGTGATTGCAAGCATGGAGCATTGCAACGACTTCTTTCTCCTCGGCACAGAAGCAATATCCCTCGGACGTGTAGGAGATGATTTTTGGTGTTCTGATCCATCTGGTGATCCAAATGGTACATATTGGCTTCAAGGTTGTCACATGGTACATTGTGCCTATAACAGTTTATGGATGGGAAATTTCATTCACCCGGATTGGGACATGTTTCAATCCACTCATCCTTGTGCTGAATTTCATGCTGCCTCTAGAGCCATCTCCGGTGGACCAATTTATGTTAGTGATTGTGTTGGTAATCACAATTTCAAGTTGCTTAAAACTCTTGTTTTACCTGATGGTTCTATCTTGCGTTGTCAACATTATGCACTCCCTACACGAGATTGCTTGTTTGAAGACCCTTTACATGATGGCCAAACAATGCTCAAAATTTGGAATCTCAACAAAGTGAGTCACATAAAACACCCTCTCTTTTAATCTTTGACAAATTATAATTGATAGACCAATAAAAGTAGATAGACGAGCACGTTATGAACATATACGTGTCCATTTGTACGATATAGTAGTATATATATAATGTTGATTAAATTCTTTAGTAGTTTAATTTACATTTAGGATGTTTTATTTACATTATGTTTTTGTTTTGTTTATCATTACAGTACACGGGTGTTTTGGGCCTATTCAATTGCCAAGGTGGTGGGTGGTGTCCTGAGACACGGCGAAACAAGAGTGCGTCTGAATTTTCACACTTGGTTACATGTTATGCAAGTCCTGAAGATATCGAATGGTGCAACGGTAAAAGCCCAATGTGCATCAAAGGTGTAGATGTGTTTGCTGTGTATTTCTTCAAGGAGAAGAAACTGAAGCTCATGAAGTGTTCTGATAAATTGGAAGTTTCACTCGAGCCGTTTAGTTTTGAGCTAATGACAGTGTCTCCAGTGAGAGTGTTTTCAAAAGGGTTGATTCAGTTTGCTCCAATTGGGTTAGTGAACATGCTTAACTCTGGTGGTGCTGTTCAGTCTCTGGAGTTTGATGATCATGCTAGTTTGGTTAAAATTGAGGTGAGGGGTTGTGGGGAAATGAGTGTGTTTGCGTCTGAGAAACCAGTTTGTTGCAAAATAGATGGGGTGGCCGTGAAATTTGATTATGTTGACAAAATGGTGAGAGTCCAAATTCCTTGGCCTAGTTCTTCAACTTTGTCTTTGGTCGAGTTTTTATTTTGATCCCTCACAAGGTTAGTTTGGGATCCTATGTATGTCTCGGGCAATACTTAGATGATATACAATTGGTGACACTACTTGTAACTTTGTGGTTGACCAATATCACCGATTTTATGTCATCCAAGTGCTACCCATATATCTCTCTGTTTTAATGTATAAATAAATAAAAGTAATGTTCATCAATTATTTTTTTAATATGCTTTTACTCATTGTTGTATACCAATGGTTGCTATTATTATTATAGAGATAAGAGTTAAATGTGTTTTTGAATGAAAAAAAATTGAATTTTGAAATTTGAGACTTTTACTGTATTTGTTATGTGGGATCCATGTTCATGAGAAGTGTTATGAACACTCTCTTTTTAACACACTCTATAACACACATTCTCTTATTGAATTGTATTTGTTATGTGGGATCCATGTTCATGAGAAGTGTTATGAACACTCTCTTTTTAATACACTCTATAACACACATTCTCTTATTGAATCAAATCAATATGGATACCACACATTAAAAATGGATCCTACATAAAATTGTGAAACCCACGTGAGTTTTACCCTATATATAAGTGAGTGTTAGAGAGTGTGTTTGAAAGATTGTGTCCATAGCTTCCTCTTTTTAGGGATATGCCTTGCTTCACAAAAATAACAACTTATAATAGGTGCTTAAATGACTCCTTCTAGATTCATAAAAAGAAAAATGCTAACATGTATTCTTAGGGTATATGTCAAAGTACCAAAAATGAAAATTATAAATTGAAAATTGTGTTAATTTATTTTTCAAATTTTTTATAATTACTTTTTTGCTTCAATAAATACTTTTTTTTAAGCAAAAAAGAGAAATAAAATAACATAAAAGAACAAAGGTACAGAGCAGGGGGGCATTGGACCTGACCCAGAAACAACCCAAACGAGGATACATCGTGGTAAAACAGAAAAATGAAACGACCTAATCAATCCTAACAAACGAACTCTCATCACAGACGCAACCCAGCAAACCTGCATACGGATTTGAAACCAAGTTTCAAAAAAGATGACGAGAGAGGGTCAGTAGGATAAAACAGGGTTTTAAGATTGGCGTATGGATCGACTGCCAACACGGTAACAAGATCCACGGTCCAGCAACCCCCTGAACAAAGCAGCAGGTATAAAACTCTTTCGAGCAACACTCCGATCTGCAACAGACAAGATGATGGTACCAGAGTGAAGGAGGCCCTGATGCATCGAGACCTGCAGATCTCAACATACCTGAAAATATCATAGAATCAAGCCAGGAACATCAACACAACCGGTTTCTCAAACACGCTTTTGAACCCATATCACTAGTCCAAAGCGTTAACATCCAAACAACCCTTACGGGTTTCAAACAGGGCCAAATCTGCAACCACCAACACAACTCTGAACAAACAAAACACAACAACACCAAACAAAACACGACAAACCAGACAACAACGAATAAGCAATCCGACCGAATGTCACACCAAATCCACAACAGTAACCGAATCAAACTGTCACCGGAAGAAGATGAGGAAAGAGCACCGTCGAACAGAGAGCCACCACCGTCGAAACCCACCAGCGTGACGGCAACCGAGAAGGTTAAAAAAACACGAAACGTAGAACCAACACCAACCCTTCCGACACGGTGAATCCGACCAGCAAACCGCCGCAAAGAGATATCGGCGAAGGACAACCAAGCAACGGTGGAGAATGGAGACGAGAGCCTAGATTGGACGGCCGCCGAAAGGAAGGAAAAGCGGTGGTGCGGAGGACGGATGTCGCTCGTTGCACCACCTAAGGAAACAACTACATCTCACAAAAACGATTTTGATCTGTGAGAAAGAAAGGAAAAAAAGGAAGGTCGGTTTATGAAAGCTAGTGAGAGGTTAGATAGATTCAAAACTAGAGAGGTGCAAGTAACAATTAAAATGTATTTATCTCTTCAATAAATACTTGTTACATGTGAAACTATAATATATTTATTACATGGGCTACTATATATTTATTTCTAAAAAACAACACTATTGTAAAATATCTCAAGTACTATAATATATTTATTTGCCTAGAGGGCCAATCTATCAAATGAACTATATTCAAAGATAGTTTTGTAGTGAAATCTTAAAATCACACCAATATATTTAGAGGCATGGAGCAAAAGAAATGAGTAATAAAAATCAAAGTAGCTTCGAGCAATAACAACGATAATTGACCTAGAACTAAGTGTAGACAAAACCACAAGCATAACTTTACCAAAACTGCGAAGATAAGAGAGTAGAGAGAACCAACACACTAAGAAATTTCTTTACCGAGGTCGAACAAATTTAACCTACATCAGGAAGAAATCTCTAATTCGTTATGAAATAGTGATACAAGGAGGTTACAAGAAATTATATCCCAAGCTCACAAATGACAAACCCTAACTTCTATCAATTTTTTCAAGTCACTCAAACCCACATGAATCCTAAGAGGAAACAATAAAGAAAGTTTTTTGATCATTTCTCTAATGAGATCTCGCTACCCAAGGTTTTTATGAAGTGTTTTCCAACCAAGAACCTCAAACACTCAACCATGAAGTTCCCTCCTTTGCTTTGACAAGATTCTCTCTCTTGAAGCTTCCCAAAAAATTATAGAACGAAGGCATATACAACACAGACATACTCACGCCACGATTTGCATGGATCACACGATGATTTAGAGCTCATACATCAGTACAGTAATGAACTTCGTCCAAAATCACTCTATGATTTCTCCCAATCACGCCATTAATTTTCTAGAACCAAAACCTTCAAATTGCTCAACCAAATCGCGCCACGTTTAACACCAATTGCGCCATAATTTTGACAAATTTTCAACATCGAGTCAATTTTCAATAAATTTCTAGGATAAACTCACACTTTTTAGTGCAATGGTACACACGCGCGTTTGACAATTATAATAATTAAATCTTATTTACCAAAAGTGTAAGTGAAGTAAAATTTAATTTTTATGAATTTTTATTATTCATTATAATGAATAATGAATATTTTAGATGAGAAATGAGAAAATGAGGTGGTCTGCCTTGTTTAAGACAACACATAGCGTGAGTTAACTAACGCTGCGCTAGTTAACTCACACAACGTTAGTTAAGTAACGCAGAGTTTAACACTTGGGTTTCTTAACTAGTGCTAGGGCATTTTTGGAATGACTGTAGGGTGCGAGTGTTTTGTGATGAGGGAAGAGCAGAAATCATTAAGTTTTGGCTTTCTTTGGTTTGCCATCATTTCTCACCAAAAATCTATTGTACTTGCATTGTTATTTTAATAAAAAAAATTTGTTTTTACTTTGTGCACTCTCTATTTTATTTAGGCAGCTCATCCTTGTGAGTGAGTAATTTACTTTAGTCTTGAGGTCATCGAAAATAGTCTTATGACAAACCTCTATTTCTTTCTTTTGTTTAGGAAATGCATTCACCTAATCTAGCTTTATAGTGCTTAACAAAATCTTAGGCAACATTCCGATAAGTGAAAATAAGGAATGTTGTTGGAAAGATAAAGTTAGACAAAAAGTTTGAAACTGAGAATAGTATAAGACTTTTTGAGACGTAAAAATAAATGTTTGGGCTTAATGGGTTTCACCAACAAGGAAACCATGAGAGCAGGGAGTCATGTCTGTGAGACACTTTTGATTACTAGAGATGGAGCGAATGATGCAACAATGAATATATCATCATTAGGCATGCATTTATGAGGTAATGGAAAACAATAGGATTTAGAGTGTTGTTATAATGATGAATTCCAATGATTGCGAGACATTTTTTATCATTTTATATTTCCAAAACAACAATCAAATCATTTTTGACCATCTTGCATCATATATAAAAATCCAAAAACATTTCTTTATTTATATACTTAAGAAAGAAAAAGGTTATCTTGAGATTCATAAGTCGGTCTGAGATTAATAATTTATTACAATAATAAACTCGTGCACATGCGGTGATATCATGAAGATCTCATCACTTTATGTGTCACGCACTTTGTTTCAAATTATATGTCACTTCAACACACAAATTAAAAAATATATTTATTATGTACGAGAAAAAGAAAATATGAGTTACTTTACAAAGTTATTCAGAAAAAAATCAAAAGAATTAAAAAGCAATAAATAATAAAAGTTATAATAGAAAGAAAAAAAAACACTAATGATTCATCGTTATTGTAAAGTGATATAAAAATGAACATATAATTTGGGACCGAGCCAAATGGAAACCTCAATTGTTTGTAAAGTATCCAAAACACCCTAAATTTGATTGGTATGCTTAATTTGAAAACAAGTTATGAACCAATTATAAACTCATGCCAAACAACCTTAAAATTATATTTCTTTCCAATAATTTTCAATTCAAGTTCATTCTTTTTAATATTCTTTTATATCACTTTCTTTTCCCATCCAAACATAACATCAAATATAATCATGTTTTTTTATATGAATACAATATTAATATATGAGGTAAATTATTTTTTTTTGAATGGCAAAATATAATATATATATATATATATATGTGTGTGT
>Ga0315913_1006366_pt1 | contig 14285 bp, 12 predicted proteins | sample MpolsnodulesMG_FD_207736 | JGI IMG/M metagenome (GOLD analysis project Ga0315913, IMG submission 207736) | Medicago polymorpha root nodule microbial communities from Los Angeles, California, United States - small nodules | ecosystem: Host-associated > Plants > Roots > Nodule | place: USA... | reverse complement strand
TATGCTGCATGCATTTATTAGGTCTGGTAACATAAAACGAGACCTCCCTGGTAAATGGCCTAGTCTCTTTAGGGTTTCATGTGTCAATGCTTCAATATTTGGACGCACCTTGTTCCATATGTTTGGTTCATTATCCTCTACTAAGTACCCTGTAACCAATCATATCACAAGTTAGCTATAATGATACATGTATATTAAATAATCAGGGATTGATGAAAATTGCTAACATATATAGTAGGATTTAACTTACTTAAGATAAAATATAAACAAACTTAATCGTGTTCTAAATAGTGGAAATATACATGCTCTTTTTTTTTTTGTGAGGGTATATATAAGCTATTTTCTTTAATCATAAATTAAAATTGCATGATTTTTTTTTTGCTAGTACAAGGAAATAAACTTAGACAAATTTATTTAAAATTAGGTCAATAAAATATAAAGACATCGCCTTTGTATGAGAGAGAGAGTTGTGTGTTTGAACTAAATGTATACATTAAGAGTATTATAGCCTATATAAATTAATTATTCAATATAATGAACCTAAAAAAAATTGTTCTATCATATTTAGGACCAGAGGGAGTATATGAAATCGACAGAGATGAAATTAAATTAAACTAAACGAATAGAGTAATTTCTTATAAACAAATTGAATGGAGTAATTCAATTCAATAGAACATATAGTACTTCATTCATAATCTTTAGTCATTTAATTTTCTTTTTATATTTGTTCAAAAAATTCGATAGTTTTAAGAAATCAAGACACAATTAATAATTTTGCCACCTTAACTTTTACAAAAACAATATTTAAAGCATGCATAAAATGTAGTATTTTACTTTTACTAAATGAACTAAAGATAAAATTGTCTAAATGTAACTTAATCCACCCCATCCAATCTCAATTATAAAATGTAGTATTTTACTTTTACTAAATGAACTAAAGTTACTTTTCAATTTTAAGGTTAATTGAATAAATGATGTACATGATCTATAATTGAGACCATATACATAATTTATTTAATGAATCTAACAAGTCAAAAGTTGCTAGACCAGAGGGAGTATTACTTCTTAACATGCATGCTCAAACCTTAAAAGACCAACAAAAAAAAATAGAGACGAAAGAAAATCAAGAAGAAAGTACTTTACCTGGTCCATTATTACTAATATCCTTATAATGAGCAAATTGGATAAACACCTGAACAAAGGTATTTATGAGTTCTGGTTGGCAACTCGTAGGAAATTGAAGGCCGTATAAAAGACCAGGTAGGACAAAGACAAAAGCACATTTGGAGATTCGAACAACAAGAGTGTCTCTTGTAAGAGGCCACACAAATCCTTCAACACAACAAAAAGTGGCATGTAGGAGACAATTAAGGTGTAATGCAAGGTTTACTGAAAAACGCCCAAAACTCAACAATGTTGATGTTTGTCCAACATCATAGCCCATCAAGATTAACGTACTCGTTTGGCAAGCCAAAAGAGTAGTAATGCATCCATTTCGAATTCGTTGTATATTTCCTTGTAATGTTGCCATATCTTGTACACTGCAAAATATGTTATATATGAAGAAATTTTGAAACAAAATTAGAGGAGAAAAAAGAATAAATATAAAATGTAAAATTAAATCAAATCAAATATAAAAATTTGAGATTAGACTTAATATTATGTACTATGGAAAATATTTGCTACATATATTTTTAAAGGAGATGTTATGTTGATGTAAATCAATCAATGAGAATCTACTATAATGAAATGTTCATCTCTCTTATAACTCCTTCAAAAAAAAAAAGCTCTCTTATAACTAAATCTTAAAATTAATAATATGAAGTGCCAAAATAAAAGACTCTAATTCGATTCCAGTATCAAATTAATTTATTTAATTTGATGGCTGTATACGAGTTAATCTCAATTTATAACCAGAATGAATATACTTCATTTTAAAAAAATAAATAAAGAGAAAAATTAAGGCAGACTACTCCTAAGAAAATATAACTTTAATAAAGGTTTCAAATATAGATCTGCAACTGTGGTCTAGGTTGCAATGTCGAGATTTTTTATGTTGTCGTGATCGCATAAAGATTGTGATAAATATTGCATCTACCACTTTTGACAATGATCACCCACAATTTTTCAAGGATTTTGATCTTTAAAACTGTGACCACTATTTAAAATTTATTTTTGATCAACAATCAACATGGAGATTAACAAATACACACATGCACACAAATGAAATAAAAGATAAAGCTTTAAACATCGATAAAAGTAAAATGACATAAACTGTAAGGATTAGATGAGCATATACCTCGTCTCAGTCTCTAAAGAAATATAGGACAAAGAGCAAGAAAGGGTATATAGATGGTATAAGGGGTGGACCGATCGAGGCAAGAAAGAGTATATATGTTATATAAAGAGGGTTATGTGTTTCTGGACATGACCGTTTAATTGTGAGTGAGTGATATAAAGGGACCAGGTTTCCCTGCTGTTGAATTTCTCTGCTGTTTCATGATGCAATAGATTGTGGTCTTTTATTTGTGTTCATACGGTTTAAATTTCAGACTCAAGTTCCCACCATAAAACAATCTCAAACGTTCATTTTAATCGGTTGGTTGATAGCAGTAACTGAGTCGCGCAGTTACAGTAGGGAATCCAAATCGGATATAAAGATGTGCAATGTACCCCTAACTGTTGATAATGAGCTGGCAATGACTCAATGCATAATTTTTTGTGCTTATTATTAATTTAATAATAAAAAATATAAGAATATTAGTATATGAAAATAATAGGAAATTATTCAATAAAAATATTCATACAGAAAAATATTTATGAATTTAATTTTTCTCTTAAAGGAATGAATTTTAATATTTTTACTCATATAAATTTCATATAAAATATTCTATGTTTTTTATATCTAAAAAATATGGTTAAATATGGTTTTGGTCCCTATAAAATTTGGACCTTTTAAGTTTGGTTATTACTTAATTTTAATATTTTTTTGGTCAAAATAGTTTTTTTAGTCCTTATAAAAAAAAATATTTATCCCACGTCCAATTTTTTATTACTTAATTTTAATATTTTAATATGCTTTTCTCTCAACACATTTTGCTCGCGCCCAACTGAACTTTCCAAAATACCCCTGCGTGAATTCCAGCGTGAGTTAAGTTGCGCAGCGCATGTTAAGATACGCAAATTTTAACACATGCGTTACTTAACTAACGCAAGGACATTTTTCGTTATTTTAGTTGGGCACGAGCAAAATGTGTTGGGAGAAGAGTAGTAATCTAATTTTTCCATTCACAACATTCTACTTCAAGACCTTATTTTAAGAGATTTGAGTCCAAATCTTTTTAGACCAAATATGTTGTTCGTAAAATATGTGTTGAATGACGTTGAAATTAATGATCTAAATTTTTATTTATAATTATCACTTTTTTTAATAAAAAAATCAATTTTCTATACTTGTATATAAGATGACACCAACTTCAGGAGGTATTCTTCCAAAGAGGTATTCTTCAGGCACATCCTATTTCTTCTGCAATTTCTAGCCATTTAAACTATTTTATGAACAATTTTGTCATCATTCATCTAATTTGGTATTTTCATTTTCATAGGGGATACAAACTTTTGGGATAACTTACTTCTTTAAATTTCATCATTCCATTTACTTAAACTATTTTATTTATAATGGTACCCTTATTTACCTAAGATAAGAGAAATAATGATTTTTTTAAGAACAACTGACATGCAGATGCATTATTGGTGACTAAATGAGACTGATATAGTGATGATTATATCCTGAAGTTTATCTCAATCATATACTATATCATAAGAAATATAAACCATAATATGCAAATGACCCTTGATTATTTTACATACAAACTATCAAACGAAATTAAATCATCTACAAGAAGATAAAAATATATAACAAAGTCCTCTTTGTTCTGTCGAAGTAGATACACTGATTCAAATTTGGGACACGTTACAAGCTACCATGAGATCCCACATCATAAATGATAGTAGTATTTTCTCATTCTCATATATAGTAACTAAACAAGTTTTATTAATATACAAACAAACCATTAAACTTGATCATACAAAACAGGTATAGAAAAGAAATAGTAAAAAGTAAAAACTATTTTTTTTTTGTGAGAGGCTCTATAGTTATCATTATGCTGAATTGGGTGCAACTCCTGGATGCACCTTATTCTTACCAATAGTACTAGAACTTGCTTGCACCTTTCTGTTTTGATCATCACCACTCACCTCTCCTCTTCTTACTCTTTCTTCTTCCATTATTTTCATCTTTTCCTTCAGCTTCTTCTGCATAACAAAAATTTCAGCTGAACGTGCACCAATGGAAGACATGTTATAGTTACTTGACTAATAATTAATTATAATAATTATAGACTGAATTGAACTAAATCCTCTGCCAAACTAGTGTTCACAAAGATGGAATTTATAGGAGTTGGGATTGAAAGTAGATACTGTAGTAATCAGTCTGTGGAACATGCAGCACGTTAATTAATGTTACTATTTAATGTTGATATGGTTTATGGTTTTGCTTTACAACCATGCATGCATTGGTGTTTATTTAATTAATTGAGCAAAAATATATATAATTGCCATAGTGCCATAGTATATTATGGAAATTAAAATTTGGTTTGTGCGTGCAGCATCATGTGTTCAAACCGTTAACTAAAAATATGTTTCAGTTTGTATTATACACAAACACATATACACCACACAAATATATACATTAATATGGTGACCGGTTTAGAGCACAGAAGAAGTGGATGTTAATACAATTATAAAATGACTTAAGTGGGCTTTTCATGGTTAACTAAAGGTGTTAATTGCTATCTTAACATATAAATTAAAATTAATATTATTGATGCTAAGATGACAAGTCAGCTTTGATTCCTTTGTTGGGTCACGGGGGAGCTCGGAGGACCGTTCACATCGAGGCTAGAACAACCCACTAGTGAGAGAGACGCCACACTCTTACCCAAAACCTTAAGGTAATGAGTTTATGGGTCCTCTTACTTTGTTCAACCTTTACTTTTCTATCCGATGTGGGACATATAACTCACACTTGCACACAACATCCTTGAGTGGGAGGAGTGGCATTGCAGGCTTGGACATACTATATGTTGCTTGCTGCTTATTAGATTATATTTGCGAATAACTTATATTGGAATGGCCTTGACATGGATTGAAGTGTGTAGTATATCAAATCTAAGGCCCACATAGGTGTTTTCTTGTGATTAATTTGATGTGTTTTTGGTAGAAAAAGAGGGCCAAAGCCCTAATCTGAATTTTATGTACATTAGTTACAAAAACGATAAAATATTTTAAATGAAATGGTAAAATTAAAAGCAAATATATGGAGTTCCAAGTTCAACTTTTATCGATTAAAAAAAAGTACACATATATCAAACCTCTTTGAATATTAAATATATTAAAAAGGAGTATAATATTATTCCCTCTTCTATGTCCTCTTGAGCGTAGCTCATTTAGTAAGGACATATGCATAATATTATTCCCTCTTCTATGCTTGGTTTAAAAAAGGAGCAGTGCTATTTCAAGGTAAAGAAATCATCCCAAATTGATCCCGACTGTAAATTAACCAATTAAAATCCTTATTTTGGCGGAATAAACGGAGGAGAGAGACTGCAATCCGGAGAGAGAAACAAAAAATTGCAATGAAAAACAATTTACGAAAAGCTTCGCTATAATAGTTTCTCGCGCTGGATTCAGCATTTTCCTTAAAAAAGATGATATAGTGTGAAACTTTAACACTTATACAAACTAAACTAATATATCTTGCATGATGCAAAAAATAGCCCATCTAATCGTTAAATCATGTTATACTATCTTTGTGACCATTAAATTCCAAGTAATTTAGGTACATTCACATGCAAGGCGGATGCATGATTGACATGAAAGAGATTAATTTATCATTGTATAATGTGTATATTAACCAAAGCTAGTATTATAAGTAAACCATTCTTTGGGCATTGAATTTGCAGCCAAACATTATTTCTACTCAGTTTTGTGTACCCACTTGGTTCTACAGAAAAAGTATGGGTCCTTTAGTTTCCTTGTCTTAAATTTTTACATATCACTACGTATCCATTAATTAAACTGCCTCTACACTAAAATTCAAGTCATTTTCTATGCTAATCGTCCATCTACTTTTAAACAAAAATATATGTGTACATCTCATTTTCTTACACTCATATATCTCTCTAAGAAGATACATGGATGATCTCATCTAAACATTCTTGGATGGCATGGCAGTTTAATTTAAAGATGGGGTAGTAGTATGCACAGTGCAGACAGTTTAAGTAATGACCACTAATTGTGGAATATGCTAATTTAGCTTTTGTATTACAATTAAATTATTTTTTCCAAAAGTTAAGCACTAATGGACTGATAGATTATCATAAAATAAAAAAGGAGTTGCATAATGGAATTTAGCCACCAATTATATGCTAGCAAAGCCTTAATTACAATGGCGAAACAATGGGTTTAATAGAGCTTATCTTTCAATTTGACACTTTTTTTTGTTGAGAAATTCAATCTGACACTTATATAATTATATCGCATAGTTTATATTATCCTCCTTCGTTTATTTTAATTCCATGACCATTATAAATGAATTCTACAACAATGGATATCCCTACTGGGGCAACTTATCTAAGATTTGATTGGATAGTATATATTTTATGTCATTGTCATGCTAAAGACTAGGAAGTAAAGTCAACTTAGGGTGTGCACAAAGGATAAGAATTTTTAATCAATTTCATGTAAACAAATTATTCAACAAAAAAGAATTATTATATGAAATTAGAATACATGAAAATCTAGGACTCGCCGAGATTTGAGACAAAGTCTTCCCTTGCCTTTCACATGCTCTAAACTTAGGGTTTTCAATGGGGCAAACCGCTAATGAGCAGAATAGTCAGAGTGATGGCAAAGGGGACCTAACCTCTCTATTTATAACCGTGCAACCCTAGGTACCACCCATCATGGACCCTAGTGTTTGAGCCTACACTATGTTTCTACACAAATCAAATTAAGTGTTCAAAAGTCTATTATCTATTGATCACTTTTATTAAGGCCTAAACATCATCAAATGGATCACAACATCAGTCCGTTTTTATTAAAACCAAAACCAACAATTGATTGCAGCCTACAAAATATTAGAAGAAATTCTAACATTCTCCCACTTGGGCAAAATCAATTGTGTATTTAAAAAAAATAATAAAAATAAAAAAATTAAGAAATAATTTTGAAAACGACTCTCGGACTGATAACAAACTTTCTAACGTGGCCACTACATGATCCCATGATGCAACACTTAATTAAGACTTCATCCAACAAAAAACTGAATGATATCGAATCATGGCGGTAGTTATATCCTTAATTGATACAACACCTTCCATGGTTACAAATATCATCAATTCTGTTGATTAGTCATCTGTGTAGAGTGTAGTAAGAAATGATATTTCAACGTGATCATCGACCATACTATTATTTTCATTGTCGGTCCTCAATTTCTCTCAATACCTTAAAGCCATAGAAAATATGTGATTTCTCTCAAATGCCTTAAAGTCAAAGAAATTATGTGATTTCTCTCAAATGCCTTAAAGCCAGAGAAATTATGTGGTCCACGGAAAACCACATTGCCTCAGCTCCAAAATAGTGTTGATCACCGGCATAGTGATCCCATTAACACTGAGCTCCAAATTTTATGTGTATATAATGTGTCAGCTCCAAAATAGTGTTGATCACCGAAATAGTGATACTATGAACACCAACCTCTAATTATCACACATAATACACCAGCTCCAGAATAATGTTAACAACGGACATAAAGATCTTGTCAACATTGAGCTCAAATTTTTTACATGTAATGCCTCAGCTCCAAAATAGTGTCGATCACCGGCATAGTGATCCCTTCAACACTGAGCTATAATTTTTCACATGTAATGCATCAGCTCCAAAATAGTGTTGATCACCAACATAGTGATCCCTTCAACACTGAGCTTTAATTTTTAACATTTGATATTTGATATATACAACACTTCATCTCATCATCAATAATTAATTTGAATGAAAATTCACATCAACATATCAAAGATAATAAGTGAAAGAAAGATCCATCATCACAAAATTGATAATATAAAATTCAAACTCCCACTAACCAAATGCATCAAAAGAATTCACAATATTCATGTTATTCAAAGTGACTCTTGAAAACAATGAATCTAAGTCATTTGGTTAAAAGAATAATTAACGTCAAAGTTAGGGAGCCAATGAATGTAATAAATAATTTATTACCATAAATTATAGGAGTTGGGAGCCACTAATTTCAATTTCGACAATTTCTAAGGGTTCATAAATGCTAGTTTTAACCTTTGATTTTAGTAAATTTGCATCTAATGCAATTCACACAAGTACCTGGAGCATCAAACTTTAAGAAAGGTAGAATACTTACTTTGGTTAATTTCTCAGCCCTTTCCCCAATAAATATGATCCAAGTACTTATGCCATGAAGTAAAGGATGTAGTCCTCAACATGAGACCTTATAGCAATAAAAGTTTTGACAACAAAAGACAAAACAAGGTTATGTGAAGTCAAAGACAAATTATATAAACCATCAACAAAAGATCCAGGAAGTCATTAACCATTTACTAGAGACCATTTATATAGATGAACAAAGAGTGAAGAAAGGTTATGTGAGTTTAATCTCAAACTTAATTTTCTACCTCCAAAAGTAAAACTAAAACAAAGTTGCTCCAACAAGGTAACACAAACAAGATTCATCCTAAATGAAGGTTACGTGGAAGATATTATTTTTCAAAACAAGTTCAAAACTAGAATGTTAAATTATGGTGACATTCCCACTGGCTTCACAATTACTCCTTGATCATATTAATCTAAAATTAAGTTGACAGCTCCCACTGACTTCACAGTTACTCCTAAATTACAACATTGTCAGATTTTTACGTCCAATAACTTTTCATTAGACACATGGAGACCATTATGGTCAGATACTTTAACTTGTGAGTCATCTCCCACTTACCAAAATGTTATTTTAGTTTAGACATGTTCTCCTAGAGATAACTCCAAATCTTACTTCCATTTCTTATGGTTTGACTCGTTTAAGATCTTGATGGAAGCAAAACAATCATTGATTGATAAGGGAAAAAAATGAATGAATTAAAATATGTCATAAGACAAGATATAACTTAAAATAAACAAGCTATTATAACGAGGTCAATATAATTATACAATCACCTTTGGGCAGAATGCACAAACTAAGGTCAAAACCTTAGCCAAAACCTCAAATGAGTTAATCTATGAGGATACATTGAACTTGGGGAATTGTCACATTTAGGCATACAAATTCTTTGGTTCAACATATACTCCAATAACTCCATCTCATATAAGTTAATTAATGAGCATGCATAATAAAAGCATAACAATTATCCATTGAGGAAATATATGAGACAACATGAATGCACTAAAATATATCAATTGACAAGATATAGCTCAAAATAAACAAGCTATCACAATGAGGCCAATATAATTGTACAATCACATTTGGGCAGAATGCATAAACTAAGGGAAAACCTAAGTCAAAACCTCAGATAAGTTAATGAATGAGCATGTATTGAATTCGGGAAATTGTCACCTTTGGGCAGGCAAGTTCCTTAGTTCAAAACAGTCTCCAATAACTTTATCTCAAATCAATTATTTTATTTTTTTAATTGTAAAATGCAATAACCACCTTTGGGCAGGAAACTACATATTACAATTAAAAACATTCCTCAAGCTACAAAAAGAAATTTCATCAATCAATCAATAGAGGTGGTCCCACTTTGATGGTAACGGCCTATATCAACGCATGAAATTCTTTTTGCATAGGAATCAATAACTCTTGTCAAAATACGACACAGAGAAATATGCATCATTTAAATCCATCTAAACTGGTTAATATCGTTTCAATTTGCATTCATCATAATTTTGTTTGATACAATGTGGTAGAATAGTACGTTAAAAGCACATAAAAGAAAATCAACATATATGTGCTATCATTTAGAAGAGTACTATTACCGCTATCATAATCTCATTATCAAGTAATGATTTAAATCAATTACGTACGCAGTGGAAATATATGAGACTTGAAATTCACCACCATTGAGGATAAAAGACAAAATAGTCACAAAAAATATTTAAGAAAAGACTATAATATCTTTAATGTAAGTCTCCTTAATAAACTAAAATTATTCATCAACAAATAAAATTTGTTTTTCATTTCTAGATAATTGACATGTAAGATTCTCCTACATGATAGAGAATGATAGTTGGATTATCAATCCAATACTTTTAAAATATTTAAACAAATATTCAACTATATTATCTATTCACACAATGGTCATGTCAATTAATATTACACCAATAGGATATGGCCATCCTTATATAATAAGAGAACATGTGTACTCAAATTCAATAAAAAGAATTTAAATTAATTAAACAATGGCTAACCTCAAAAGGTGTAATCAATTCTCCTTGTATGTAGAGTCATTAAGCTTCGACGACTTAGCAAAGGTTCCGATGAATTTGACATATTATCACCTCAATTGGTTCATAATTCAACAACAAACACTAGTGCAAATCAGGGATACAAGACCTGATTTTTAAAGATTTCAGACCTGTTTTTGTGCAAAAAGGGGTCTTAAATCTCTAAAAAAACAGGTCTTGTATCCTTGATTTGCACTAGTGAAACCAATATAACAAAAGAAAGACTCTAATAATAGATCAATACAATACAAGGATAATAGTTTTCAATTGCCTTCAAAATAGCTCAAAATATTATATTTTGTGATATTTCATAAGTGAGCATATAAATAGTAACATGGCAACAAAGAATTTATACAATAATTATAAATTCATATACTCAATATTTGGTGCTATGATTGACAAAATTGAGTCTAAAGTAATTTCACAATTACAACACTTTAATAGACAAATTCACTTCTATAAAAGAGATTTTCACAAAATAATATTTTAGACTCACATCCTTGGGAATATATGTCTCACGTATAAAAGATATTTTACATATTTCACAAAATAAAATTTATTCCCATAAATAAAAAATATGAAATCAATATTTGAAAATTATTACCAATCAAATTAAGTAATTTTCAAAGCAAATCAATCCACCAAAATCAAATCAAATCCTTTTGACTATACAAAATTTGATCCTCAAAATATTAATCATGGTGTTTCCTTCCAAATTTGAGATAAAATAAAATTTGCTTGATGGGGTATTCATATAGTGATCATGTGAATGTTTATACACATTAGATGCACATACACAATGAATCACAACATGTGAAATTTGTTTCAAAAAACTGCAAATCTTTTGACAACAAATGCTAATGTAAAATCAATTTGCCGTGACACACACAACATCAAAATGAGCAGCACAAAACACATGATTTTAATTTGAACATGTCTACTCAAAATTATCTTTGAATTCACACATGCAATTGCAATTTAATCATGATAGACATATTCTTAAAGCAAATTCAATTTATGAATAAACCAAATCTCAAATCCACTCAAATAATAGAGTAGAAACCATGGCCATGTATAAAGGAAACTATCCATAAACTTAAATGAAGAAGGAGTCACAAAAATTGGATCAATTTACGAATTTCACACGTATTAGTACATTTATGGCACATATAAAAATAATAATTGAGCAAACAATTATTAAACTCAAACCATCTTCATATAGATTAAGAAAATTTACCAAAACTCCCCAAAGAAAACAATCAAAACTCGTGTTCAAGAAACTTTATTTTGATTGAAAATTGTTTGCCAGATAATCAAAGACCGAACACATACAACAATAGGAAATATTTAATTTCTCTATCAACTATGTGATTTTGAAAATTGAAACAATTTTAATGATTCAAATTGAATATTGACAAACAAATCTTATAATTCAAAACTTCAAATTGTATGCTCAAAATTAGGACACTTCTTTGAAACAAAATTGAACCTTTTAAACACATATTCAAATTCACCATGAAGCGCAAACTACATATATAAATATATCAGCCCAAATAATACCAAGGTGAAAAGAATATCAAACTACAAGACATGGCAACGATATTAAAAGGAAAATCAGCCAAAATGAAATGATTTAATTATAATCTTTAGAAACAAATCAATTAAAAATTAATCAATATCCATATCCACTTTAGAAACTTGAATTCAAATATATGTTAAGAAACATATCTTTTCCGATCCATATTTATATTAATATCTACTAAATATATCACTTTTGCAACATATGGATCCAATTAACACATGTCAAAATATGAACATAAATTTTGTCCAAATTAAAACAAAAAAAAAATCTTAGTATGAAGAATACATCAAAACACTGAACAGAAACCAAAGTAATGGCACACATATACCCTTTTGATTGTTGATTTGTATTTTCATTGAAGGACATATATAAATATATTTCTAAGCCCAAATGTATACACAAGTATATACAATTGATTAAGTGCCTTCATAAATTTGTGATAGAATCAATTAACTATTCGATAAAAAGTTTCCGTATGCAACAACCATGCATCTATTTATATTATAATTATATAAATAATTATACAAAAGGAACAAATAATCAAAAGGAATAATTACCATGAGATATTCACAAATCCAAGTGGTTGGCATCGAAAATCGAAATACATACATGTATGACATCAACCAAAAAATAAATAAAGCAATCAAAGATTGCGATCAAATAAGTTGCAATTTTTTTTATTTTTGATTAAACCAGAAACCGAAACTTTGCCACGATTAGATGTTGTAATAAAATCAATGTTAAACAAGTCAAACGGCGACATCAAAATAAATATAAAATAATAATCAATAGTTTTGATCTGTATACCTCAACGATCATATCATATATTGAGTGAACCATTGTATATCGACGGAAGTGAAAAGATTATAGTAATACTCATTGTATGAAGTTGAGACTGATTTTATCCCATTATTTATTTCACTAATCAGATTTTTGGTACCTTTTCTATACCTGTTACATGGCTAGATCTATTGATTCCATTAATTACTGTACTTTATTATTTCTCTTTCTCTTCTTGCAACAATAATCATTGTAAAGGTGTAACTCTTATTTAAAACGCAATTGTTCGGATGATTTGGGAAGCTACATATGGAATTATTTTCTCAACTAAGATATTAATTGGTGGAGGAGGAAACTGTAGATGCTATTAAATCCAACTCTTGGAGATACATAATGAAACATGCATAGATAATATGATACCTAAGAAGCTAGCTTATTTAACTTTGTCATTGATGAGATACATAACTTTGATAGATGGATGGTCTTTTATAGTAACAAAGAGAAATCTTTGAAATTGAGTTGGAGAATAGAAAACAAGAAGGCGGAATGTGGTAAAGAACTCCAAGAAGGTCTTGGTGAAATTTTACGAAAATTCAGCATAACTGTTTCTAAGTCGTCCCAAAACTTATGGTTTGCTTCTAAACTTCAAAACTTGAGTATTAGAAGTTTAAATGCTTGAGTTTCGTAATTATAAGTGTGTGAATGAAATCATTGTTTATTTGCAAAAAATAATGTTGTTAATTGTGAAAATATCGTTGATGGATGATTTATATATATAACCTTATGTGGATATATTTATATATTGTTATTGAATATGTTGCTAAGTGATGATTACGTTGAAGTTGTTGGTCGTTGTTGCATTTGTTGTTGAGTCCAAGAATAATCATTCATATAAAGTTGGGGGGTTTGATGCCCTGTTGAATGTATAAACATTCATATAAAGTTGGGGACTTGATGCCCTGTTGAATGCTTGATAATTCATACCACGTTGAGAGCCTATGCTCTATAAGTTGAGAGTCTATTATAAGTTGGGGGCTTGATGCCCTCATTGGTACCACATGCATATGCAAATAACTCATGTTAATTAAGGCAATTGAAATGTTCAACTCTAGATTGACTCCTGATCAGGAAGCATTTCGTGTACTTTTGACTGCTCTTTGTAACTATGGTAGCGTCGAAGAGGAAATTGCAGATGCTATTAAATCCAGGGAGCTGCTGTATAGTGCGAATGGCTCTTTCACGAAAATTCACGAAATGCAAAAAGCCACCTTCCCATGTGCAAATCATGGATGATAAATTAAACCAATAAAATATACAACACTCCAAATACAAATAT